>JAEEGL010397583.1_pt1 | contig 15429 bp, 4 predicted proteins | sample 9134231 | NCBI WGS metagenome assembly JAEEGL01 (sample SAMN16246548, study PRJNA631951) | gut metagenome | biome: gut microbiome; feature: rumen; material: fiber-attached | host: Bos | place: Iran: Karaj | collected 2018-10 | reverse complement strand
CGGCACGTCGCCGGCGAACATCAAGGCATTCGCCGAACACGACCTCGACGGCATAATCGTCTGTGGCGTGCGGAAGGCCATTGTGCTGGAATTCCTGCGCCTCATGCCCGACCACCCGCCTGTCGTGGTAACTTCCCACGACATATTCCCAGAAGACAACTTGGAACAGCTGGGGTGCGGCGGGGCGGTGGTGCTCGACAACGAGTCGATCGGCGTGAAGGCTGCGGACTTCTTCGTCGACCACGGGTTGCGGCATTTCGCGTTCTTTGCGTCAAACGTCTGCCGTGAGCGCATCGCGGGAGCGATCCGGCGCGACGCGTTCTGCAGAAGGATTCAGGAGAGGCTGGGGGCGGAGGCGACGTTTCACCAGTGCGTGACGCGTGTCTTAGAGGACAACGAAGACTAGTGGGAGCTCGGCAACGGCGACTCGGAGAACTGGCTCGGCGAGCTCCCGCCTACGTGCGGCGTGCTGGTGAACGAAGACCGCGAGGCGGCAAACATGCTTGCGATCTGCAAAGGCCTTGGCATCCGGGTGCCGGACGATCTGGAGATACTCGGCGTCAACAACTCGTACGGGTTCTGCGAGCAGGTACAGCCCGCCATTTCGAGTCTGGCTCCCGACTACGCCAGATGTGCCGTCGAGGCGGTGAACATGCTGATGGCGCTGATCGCCGATCCAAGGCTACCGCGCGACCGGCGGAGGGTGTGGGTTCCATCCAGCGCAATTATCGAACGCGGCTCGACGTCCAGCGGCGACTTCGGGCACGTGGTCGCCCGGGCGCGGGAGTTCATCCGCAGGAACGCCTGCGAAGGCATTGGCGTGCCGGACGTGGTGGCGCAGGTGGGCGTTTCGCGCAGGCTGTTGGAAAAGCGGGTGCGTGAGGCGACCGGGGGGAGCGTGCTCGACATGATCCAGAAGGTGCGTCTGGAGAACGTCTGCCGGCTGCTGGCCAATACGACGCTTCCCATTTCCGCCGTCACGACGAACTCAGGATACGAGCCGACTTCGAACCTGGGCCATCTCTTTCGCAGGACTTACGGCATGTCCATGCGCGAGTTCCGCGCGCGCCACGCCGCCGGCGAAGCGGAAACCGGCGCGCAGACGTGAGACGAACCGGCGGTGAAGCGAGACGCGCTGTACGCAAAACAGCAAAATCTCTTGCGCAAAAATAACAAATTGGGGGGGGGTAATTTTGGTATACTATTCATTCTACTAAGGATAAATGGCAAAGCGACTTGATGAGCTTGCTGAAAAATGACGGTCTCGGCATCTGCCACGACGGTTCGCATGGGGTCATCCATGCGATTCTATTATTTTTCGCAGTGATTTTTTTAGTTATCCCCGCCACTGCCGCCAATCCATCCGACGGCTTCAACGACGGCATCGACCGCACCGACCCCAACTTCGTCATCGCCTCGCTGCTGTGGATTGGACCAGGTAATGAGTTCTTTGGCTGTGCTGGACATTCCAGCATTCGTCTTGAATGCCCCAAGTTCAATCTCGACTATTGTTTCTCGTGTGAGAGCGAAAGCATTCGAGACAATTTTGTCAGATTCCTCATGGGCGACCTCAAGACTGGGATGTTCGCTATTCCGACGGCTGAATTTTTGAAGCACTACTCCGAATCTGGGCGTGGCGCACGGCAATTTAAGTTGAATCTTCCGCCGGACGTCAAGCAACGCCTGTGGAAAATCCTGGACGAGAAGGTTGCGGCGGGAAGGTGTCTGCCATACGACTATATCAAGTACTGCTGCGTTCAGACAATGCTACAACCGCTTCTTGAGGCGATTCCGCCGAGCGACTTGAAACTTCCGCCTTGGCCGGAGGAGAGGTACAAGTTGACAAGGAGGGAAATGTTGGCGATTGATCTTGATTGGTGCAAATGGAACGGGGCGTTTCTGGAGCTGATTGCCGGGACCGAAGTCGATCAAGATGTGAAGAATATCGACAAGGTCATTCTTTCGGGGGACTTCGTTGAATTACTCAGAGGTGCGACAGTTAGAGGCGTACCGGTGATTACCGATGAGGGCAAGGAGGTTCTTCCTCAAAAGGAATCTGTCAAAGGAGTGCCTTTTACTCCTACTATGGCTGCGGGCATAGTTCTTTTGGTTGCTTTGGTAAATCTATTTCTGAAGAAGAATTTCTTGGATTGGTGCTTCTTGGCGTTTCAGAGTGTCATCGGTCTGTTCCTGTCGCATCTGATGTTTATTTCATCGCTTCCTGCGACAGGATGGAACTGGTTGTTTGTTTTGTTCAATCCGCTGCCGCTTATATTCTGGAAGTGGCGGCGTAAATGGGCGTTGGGATATGCAGGAGTGCTTCTCGCATGGATTGCGTTTATGCTCCTCCATCCGCATCGCCTGACGGGACCGGCGTACCTTACCCTTGCGGCGGCGTATGCATTGATGTATGCTCGGATTGGCTGGCTTATGGTAGGGTCACGCATCTCGCGTGACCGCATAAAGGAAACCATTTGAGTAGAGAAGAAGGAAGAAAAAGAAAATGAAAAAGAAGATTCACATGATTTCGGCCTTGCTGGCGATGCTGTTGCCGACGATGGACGCCTTAGGAGAGAATTCCGACTATTATGCGGCGCTGAAAGTTCAGGTGTCATCCAAATCTTCTGGATATGGTAAGGTGTACGCCTCAACTTCAGACACTGCTCCGGCGCAGAATGTCTATGTGCCTGATAATATGACATCTGACACGCAAAAGATATCCGCTCAAGAGACTCCCACCGATACAAGGGACTTCTACGGATTTGCGCTTGCCAATGACGGCTATGAATTCGCAGGATGGTCGAAAAGCGATAATGGAACAGACCTTGGAACGGGCAGCCCCATTACGGCGAAGTTGGTTCCCAATTCAACGACAAGTCCGAACGCAACCACATACTATGCGACATTTGTCAAGAAGACGTTGGCTGCATTTTCAATCATCTTTGAGACCAGTTCTACAGGAACCTATACCGTCGATGGTGCGGCACCGGCCAACAAGACGGGATTGACCGAGGCGACATCCGTTGTTCTCAAGTCAACAGATTCGAACTTCCTGAATTGGAAGGTGAATGGAACTGTTGTAAATGACAATCCCTACACGGCGACTTGCTTGACCGATACGACCATCAGTGCAGAGTTTCTGACGGCTGATCAGGTGACAACCGTCACCACGCTCGCCGATTTGACGGCGGCGCTGTCAAATGCCCAGTACAAGAAAATCACCATCCCAAGCGGCACATCAATTACTGTGGCGAAGGGCTCAACGGTTACCGTTCCATCTGGCAAACAGTTGGTCGTTGACGGAACGCTCAATGTTCTTGGCACGGTGTCGAATAGCGGCGTCATTTCCGGTAGTGGTAAGCTTTACAAGATTTCCTACTTGATTGACCAAGGCGATGTGATTACGGTAAAGACCGCAGATGGAAAAGAATGCGGTGCGATGACGTGTGCGTGCCAGGATTCAAAGATGCCGCGTTACTGCAAGACTACAGTGACGCAAAATTCTCCAAGCGTGAATGGCACTGTCAGCTGTATGACGTCATGGGGCGTTCTGCTTAACGGTACAACCGCATACGCTATCAGCAAGCAGAGTCCGAAGGCTGTCAAGGTTTCGCTCGATACGGCGAAAGATTCAAACGGTAAGCAGAGCGTAGTCAACAAGATTACGGCTGTTACGGCAGACACAGATACTGTGAATGAAAATGCCAACTACGTGTTGTTCGCAGACATGACCATGACAGGTCCGTTGGACAGTAGCAAGCTCAGGAGCACGGCCACGGTTGACTGTGCGGGCAAGAAATTGTCGGCGGGTACCAATTCGCACTCATCGTTCGGCATTAGCGTGTTGAACGGTTCGTTTTCGGCTTCTGCTTCCCAGTGGCAGAATGCCCATGCGGCGTTCTTCAATATGTCTTCCGTATCGCTTGAATTCATCAAGGGAGGAACCTCTACATATTACTATTATGACTGCGGTACCGCGTCGTCGCCATGCACTCTTTCATTTGATTACTATTCTGACTGGAGGACCGGAAGAGATGGCAATAGGTTGGCGTATTTCTATTCAGGATATTATTGTGACTATGAATTCAATGAGACAGATGATACGAATTGGACTAAAGTATACGGAGGTGCATATACGTCAGATCCGTATACTTGGCTTGACGACAAGGACACACTCAGGGTATCAGGCCCAGAAACGTTTGGGGATAGGAAGTATTATATAGTCGAAAAAGTTGTAGAACCGGCAGAAAAAGTGGTCAAGATAGGTGCCGCTGAATACGCTACTCTGACTGAAGCCATTTCCAAAGCTCAAAATGGAGATACGATTGAATGCATTGCGGCAGTAGATTTGACAGAAGCAGAAGTGGTGATCCCCCATGGTTTGATTATAACAATCGCTTTGAACGATCATGGTATCAGTGGTGGTAAGATTGTCAACAGAGGAACGTTGACGTTCACCGATGCGTCAACGGGCAAAGGAAAGACTAATACGGATGTAAGTGGTGGTACGGTAGGAAGCGATATCGACAACTATGGCACGCTTGATTTTATCTTTGGGTCGTACTCCGGAGCAATTGTTAACAAGGTTGACGGTACGCTCACCACGCGCAACGGAAAGTTTACGGGAACTATTACGAAAGAAGCCGGCACCGTGAACCTGAAAGGCGGCCATTTTTCTACTGACATTACGTCGCTTGCGTCGGTCAATGGCTGCAAAGTGTTTAAGAAGAACAACCTATACAGCGTGTGCGAAGTTCCTAACGGAACGATGTCCGACGCTACGATTTCTGGTCATGCCGGCTACAGTGTTGCCCCCTATTTGGAGGGAGACTACTCTTTGCTTGACACTTGGCAGGATGGTACTACAGCGCGTACATCTTATTCGCCAACTGATTGGTGTCGCCTTGCCGAATTGGTTTCGTTCTACCAGTTGTTCAACAACAACGGCCTTGATGCCACTCTTGCTTTTGACCGCGGTGTAGATCCAAACACCATTCGGTTCTATACGATTTCGAGTTTCAATATGCCAATTAAAACGGCACTTGTTGCCGGTTCGCTTTATCGTGGTCTTAGTGAGGTGATGATAAGTTACGGTAATGCGTCCAAGACCTATAATGCGATATTGGAGGAGAATATAAAATCTGTTTCTCTTGCTATTGCAGATGAATCCAACATGAAAACAAACGCAGGAACCGTTTGTTTGGCAATGATAGAGCTTTGGTCCGACGATAGAGCGACAGATTATTCTTCCACGGGGCGCAAGGTGACTAACACGGTTTATGTGGCGGGACAGAAGTTGTTCACCATTGGGGCAGGAAGTCATCCAACCATGATCCGGCCGGCGACGGGGGCGGCGACGTTCTATGCGACACTCGGCGCGGCGATGGGTGCGGCGGCGGATGGCGGCACGGTGATGCTTGCCAACGACTGCGATACGGCCCTGCCGCTCAACAAGGCCGGAACCTACACGTTCGACACGATGGGATTTGCGGCGTCGGATGCGGTGTCGGTGAGCGATGGCCTGTTCGTCAAGTCCGAGACGGCCGTTGATTCCAGTGCGAAGGTTCTTGTTCCTGATGCGAAGGCGACGACCTACGTTGTGGCGCAGAAGGTCGCATCGGTCGGCGAGACGTTCTACGACAATCTGACCGAGGCGGTCGGCGCGGCGAACGGCGCGACGGTGACGCTTCTTGCGGCGACGGACGAGACGATCACGCTAGGTGAAGGGCAGACGTTCTCGCTGAACAAGAACGGCATTGCGTTTGACGACGCGAAGGTGGTGACGAGCGTTGAAGGTTCGTCCGTGAAGGCGACGACGTCCGAGGGCGTAACGGTCTATTCGCTCGTCAAGGACGTCGTGACGAGCGGCGAAGCGCACTATCCGTCCATTGGAGCCGCCATCGAGGCTGCGGAAGGGAATACGGTTGCGGTGACGGTGGTCGCGGCCGATACCGAAACGATTGACCTTGACGCCGGCAAGACGCTGGTCGTGACTGTGGCGGACGGCGTGGAGGCCAATGTGACGGTCGATCCGGGCGAAGGCGCGTTCATCGATACGACGACGGATGGCAACACGACGACCTACGAGTCGAAGAAGATCACCGTTGAGATGGAGGAGCCGCAGGCGACGGTTGAGGTTGTGAAGGTCGATCACGGCGTGACGAACGCGGTTTCGGAGACCTCGCTCGTGGAGGCGGCCGTCCACGCGTTGACCGGCAACCACGATGTGTCGCGCACGGACAACACGGACAAACTGGACGTGCTGGACAAGATCACGGTCACGCCCACGAAGATCGTGGAAGATGTCACGAGCGGCACGATGATCATCCGTTCCGTGACGTTCGACGTGGTGCCGCATCTCAACGCCGGTCAGTCGCTTGCGGAAGGGCAGAAGCTCAAGTTCCGCCTGCCGGTCGATGCGTCGGCGACGCAGCTTGCGGCGGTTGTCTATCACGGCGATGCGCAGTTCGGCATCTATCCGGTGCAGACCTACAATAACGAGAAGTTCGTCGAGGTCGAGTCCGATACCTTCAGCCCCTACGGCTACGAACTCCTCGACGGCGATACGGCCAATCCCGTCGCCGCCATCGGTACCACGGGCTACGCCACATTTGCGGAGGCGATAGAAGCGGCGGAGGAGTGTAAGACTGCGAATGGCAGCTATCCGGTCATCACCGTCCTCGACGCCACGGCGGAGCAGACCAACCCCGACTGGAAGATTGCCGACGGCAAGCTGGTCCATAAGGTCTACGTCGCGCAGGTCGGCGAGACGAAGTACGAATCGCTTGCCGCTGCGGTCGCGGCGGCAAGCGCGGGCGACACGATCACGATGCTCGCGGACGATAACGTGTCTCTGACGAATGGACAGGAACTTGAGATCAACAAGTCGCTGACCATCACGGGCCCTGTGGATGGGGATGGCAAGCCGCTGTACACGATCTACGGGACGGAAGATGCCACGGGTACGAACCGGATCTTGGTCGATGGCAGCGGCACGGTGACGCTCTCCAATCTGAACATCGCCGGGTTCGGCAACGATCACGCGACAGACGCCAGCCATGCGGCGGTCTATGTCGCCTCGACGTTCACGGGGACTGTCAACCTCTCCAATCTAAACATCAGCGACTTCAACCGTGGCGGCGTGTTCCTCTACGGCGGCACCTTCAACGTGACGGACTGCACCATCGACTGCGCCAACAGCCGCAGCGGCGCGTTCACGAAGGGTATTGAGATTCGCAATAACGCAGCAGGCACGATTGAAGACACCACGATCGTCAACATGACAAGCGAGTCCGACGAATCCGTGGCCTGCGGCATTGAGTTCTACGGTAACGGCGCTGTCACGGTCAGCGGCTGCACGATTGAGGGCGATTCATGGAGGGCAGTTGGTATTGGAACGGCCGGATTCACGGACACGACGACGACCGGAACGATCACGGTCGAGGACTGCGATATTACGGTCTACTACGCTGCGCTGTATGCATCGGCTTTGGGGGATGGCCTCGGTGAGAACGGAACGACAATCAAAGTGACGAGCGGCGACTACACGGCGGATAACTTCGCGACTTCAGCGCTTTTCGGCACAATTGCGATTGAGGGCGGGACATTCACCGGATTGCTATGCGAAGGCGATGCAGAATCTGGCGAGAGCGGTTCGTTGTCCATCTCCGGTGGCCTCTTTGACGATGATGTGTTCGAAGAGTATTGCGCTGATAGCTACATTCCGACGGTTGACGAAGACACAGGCCTTAATACGGTGAAGCATGGCACTTATGTGGCGGCGATCTATGACGCCAACGACGACCTCGTCGGCAAGTACGAGACCCTTGCGGATGCTTTCGCGGATGCCAGCGAGGGCGACACAGTTCTGCTGCTGACGGATGTTACCGAGGCACTTGCGTATGGAGAGAACATATCTGCCACATTGAATTTGAACGGAAAGACGATATCCGTAAGCAGTGGATATGCGATTTCGGTGACGGCCGGCGAATTGACCGTAACGAGTGTGGTTGATGACGATGGTTATGCCACGGGCGGCATTGTTGGTGCCATTTCCGTGTCTGACGGCGCGTCACTTAAACTCACGGGTGGCATTTACGATGTGGATTGGGATGACTGTGATATTGAAGGCTCTATCGCAGTGTCGTCGGTCAATCGCTTTTATGAAAGTGATCCTACCGAGGTTGAGGCGGCGTCTGCCGTGTTCACTTCACCTGTCCCGTATGAATATTGCTCGACAGGTTTCATTCCTGGTGCATACGGCGATATCTATCTCGACGGCGAGTTCTACTATTATGTTAAAGAAGGTACCTTCCTCTGGAAGATCACCGATGCCGATGGCAAGGTTGCCTACTCGGAGGAGGTGCCGTATGCGGACGATGATGAAGAGTACTGGGATTGGGATTGGTTCGGCGAACATGAGATGAACCGCAACGGGTTCACGATGACGCTACTCCATGATGTTTCTGCGGACGATGATAATTTCTCCGCATACGTTTCGGGGTTGACCTACACGGTTGACTTGGGTGGCCATACGGTTAACCAGCAGATGGGATTTGGCGTGGGCAAATGTGATGTCACCATTGTGAATGGCACTGTCAGCAATGCGGGCGGCACAGCCATATCGGTAGCCAATGGCGCTCAGATCACCCTTGGCGATGGCCTCGTCATCGCGCAATCTATGACTGGCGTCTATGTTGAAGGTGGCACGGAAGAAGGGGCCTATTCCAAGTTGACGGTGAAGAACGGAGCTGCCGTAAACGGTACTTACGGCGTGTTGGTGTTTGGTTCCGGATCGTCGAATCCTGTAACGGAAGTCGTCGTGGAAGGTGGTACGATAACTGGTACCAAATACGGCATTTCCGGCAATGGGACCATTGAGGGGGATACGGACTACAGCAACACAAAAATTACCATTTCTGGTGGAACTGTAAGTGGTGGCGAAGTCGGTATCTATCATCCCCAGGCCGGCGAGCTGAGCGTAAGTGGTGGAACGATTTCGGGCGAGATGGCCATTTATGCAAGATCTGGAACAATAGCCGTAACCGGTGGAAGTTTGAACGCAACGGGCACAGGCGGCGAATACAATGTTTCCTACGCTGGAAACGAATTGCAAGCGACGGGTGATGCGCTTGTGCTGGATGCGGTGGATTATCCTGGCGGAAATCCCACGGCTAGCATATCCGGTGGCACGTTCGTGAGTGTTAATGGAGATGGCGTTGCGAGTTATGCCGCAACGGGGCAGTCGGCTGAATCCGGTTTTGTGTCCGGTGGCACTTTCTCGTCAGAAGTCCCCGAAGAATATTGCGCGGATGGCTACATCCCGACGGATGCGGATCCCGTGACCGGCCTCTACACGGTGACGGAGGGCACGTACGTTGCGCAGATCGTGCGTGGCGGGAATGTGATCGCGAAGTACGAGTCGTTTGACGCGGCGCTCGCCATCGCGGAGAGCGGTGACACCGTGCAGCTGCTGGCAGACGTCACGGGCGTGACGACGACCTACAACATCGACAAGACCGTGACGATCGACGGTCAGGGACAGTACGCGATTGTCGCGGGCGAGAACACGGATCCGCGCAGCGTCGTCGATGCGTGGGGCGGCTCGCGCGTGATGTTCGACATGACGCATTCGACGGCGAACGTCACCTTCAAGAACATCACGCTTGATAACGGCGAAGGACATTACTACTCCTTCCTCGCGCGTGTGAAGAGCGGCACCACGACGTTCGAGAACGCGTCCATCCTCCACGGCGCGGAGGCGGATTCGAGCGGTGCGGCGGGCATCGGCTACGGCGCGGCCGTGCAGATCGACGGCGGCACCGTGCTCGTCAAGGGCGACTTCTACGCCGATACGCACGGCGAGCCGCTTGAAGACGGCGAAACGGGCGACCGTACGGCCGGCATCTTCCCGTTCACGGCGTTCCTCTACCAGACCGGCGGCATCCACTTCGACGACGGCGTGAACGCCAGCATCGGACAGGACCTGCTGCTTGTCGGCATGGAGGGCGCGCTCGACGTCTCCTCGCCGGAGGACAAGGCGCTGGTTCAGGCGATGCTGGAGCAGATGAACGTGCCGGCAGACTTTGCGCCCTACACGCTCAAGGTCGGCGATAACTCGGTGACGTCCTTCACCGGCGCGTCGCCGCTCGGCTGGAACGACATCATTGACTACGGCAAGGACATCATGGACGTCTCCTCGTCGCTCGGAATCGAGATGGACAAGACCACCACTCCGGTGGAAGTGGGACTCCTTGACGACACCGTGCTGCCTGAGACGTTCACGTTCGAGGACGCGAACCTCACCGTGAACGGCAACGGCAACGCGCTCTCCGGCACGATCGAGTACAAGGATGACGCGGGCATTCTGGAGAACATAGTCCTCGGCACCGAGGACGACCCGCTTGTCCTCGACATGACCGGCCTGGGCGAAGGCAATGCCATCCACCTCGGTTCTGACATCTCCGCGACGAGCGTCATCATCAAGGTGACGGAGGAGCAGGCGACCTCGCTGGGGCACGCGATTGTGACCTGGGATGCGGCACACGAGACCGAAGAGGAGGCCGAGTCGCTTGAGACCGGCATTACCGTCGAAATCGTCGATGCACAGGGTGAACCCATTCTGGATCCGGAGACGAACAAGCCGAAGGAGGCGTCGGTCATCTGGGATCTTGAACTGGGCCTCGCCTACATCGGTCCGTGCGAGGCTCGTCTCACCGGTCCGACGCACGCCGCGCCAATCTACACCACGCTCGCGGACGCCATTGCGCGCGCGGCGCAGACCGGCGACACGGTGACGCTGCTGATGAACATCGCGAACGTCTCCGGCACTTACGAGATCAGCAAGCAGGACCTCGTCATCGACGGCGCCGGATACAAGGTCGCGGCTGCGCCTGTGACGGAACACCGCAACATGTTCGAGGCGTGGAGCGGCAGCAAGAACATGTTCAAGGTCAAGTCGGGCGACGTTACGTTCAGGAACATCGAGCTGGACGGCGACGCATCCCACGCCTACACGTTCCTCATCAGCGCCGACAACGGCGGGATTACGCTGACCACGGAGAACGTCCGCCTCGTCAACGGCGGCGAGCAGAGCGTGGATTCCGACGGCGTCACGCTTACGCCCGGCAACGGGTATGGCGCGGCGATCCACCTGAACGACGGCGCGCACATCGTGGTCTCGAACGGCTTCTACGCCTGCTCGGGCGGCAAGACGGCGGGCTGCTTCCCGTTCACGGCCATCCTCGTTGACGAAGGCGGCGCGGACGTGAAGTTCGAGCTGACGGGCGAACCGAACGATCCCGCGAACGTGGACATCGGCGATGACCTGCTGCTCGTGGGCATGCTGGGCGACCTGATCAGTGTTTACGGTATTGACACCGTCCAGGGAATGCTTAACGAGATGCAGGTGCCCACGCGCTTCATTCCGTACACGCTCACGCTTGCCGACGGCTCGGCCTACGCCTTCACGGGTGCGTCGCCGCGCAGGTGGAACGACATCATCAACTACGGCAAGGACATCATGGACGTCGCGGCGGCCAACGGTTTCAGCGGCCTCGACAAGGACACGACGCCGGTTGAGGTGGGACTTGCCACGGACACCATCCTGCCCGCCGGTGCTGATGGAGACGGCTACGACTTCCTCTACGAGGACTCGAACTTCTCCGTGAACGGCAACGGCAACGCGCTCTCCGGCACGATCAAGTTCACGGACGACGCGGACGGTGGCATGCTCGCGGACATTGTACTCGGAACGGAAAAGAATCCGCTTACGCTTGATTTGAGCGAAACCGACAAGCCCGTCGACCTCGGCGATGGCGTCGTCATTCAGGACGTGGTCGTGCTGATGACGGAAGACCAGGCGACGCTCGGCAAGGTGGTGTTCGATTGGGACGTGACTGACGAGTATCCGCCAGACGACGAACAGGGCGTCACTGTGACCGTGGTGAACAGTTCCGGCGAGCCCACCGGTGAGGAGAAGGGACTTGTCTGGGACGAGGAGTACGGAGTTGCCTACATCGGCCCGGTCGAGGCGCGTCTCACGGGCACGACGCACGAAACGCCGGTTTACACCTCGCTGGCCAACGCACTCGACATCGCGAAGGACAACGACAAGGTCGAGCTGCTGACGAACGCGGTGCTGTCCGCGGTCCAGGGCGTGGGTTCGGACGTGACGCTCGACCTGGCCGGGTACAAGGTTTCCGTCAATGGCGAGAAGGGCCTCCTCGTGACGAACGCCACGCTCGTCATCGCCGACACGAGCGTCAAGACGAACGGCACGATCTGCGCCGGCGACGAGGCGTCCCCGGCCTCCCTCATCGAGTCGGGCAACGGCGGCGTCGTCAACATCCCGATCGGCATCTTCGTTGCCGCGGCTGGCCAGAATGTGCTGGTCACCTCCGACAATGGCGCGTTCGCGGTGAGCGGCGGCTACTTCTCGAATCCGGTGCTGTCCGAGCACTGCGCGCCTGGATATGCCCCGATAGAAGCGCCGGCCGGCGCGCCGCAGCAGTACACCGTCGGCGAGACGGTGCCCGAGTTCCGGTATCCGATCGACGGCACGGCAGGCGTGCCGGTGACGAACACGTGGCTTGCGACATACATGTCCGACATCTATGACGATCCGACGAAGCCGATCTTCGCGAACATCACGAACGACCTCGTGCAGGCCCTCTCGGTCGACGGCGCGAACGGCATTCCGCGCTGGGAGAGCTACGTGCTCGGACTCGATCCGACCGATCCGAAGGCGCAGCTGCGCCTGACGGCAACGTCGAAGGACGCTGCGACGGTGACGATCACGGGCTTGATCGACACGACGAAGTTCCCGGAGATCGAGAACGTCGCGGTGACCTTCCGACTGGCCGAGCAGAACAGCGACAAGTGGACGGACGTTGACGGCTGCACGGGCAGCGACGTGCCGTCGTTCACGCGGCCGCTGGAAGGCGTGGCCGACAAGGTGCTCCGCATCTTCGCGGACATCGAGGTGAGGTAGTTAGTGCCTAGTGGTTAGTGATTAGTGGCTAGTGATTAGTGGCTAGTTAGAAGTGGCTAGAAAAGTTTAAGGAGAAAGAAAATGAAAAAGAGTTTGATGGCGGTGTTGGCGGTTGCCGCGACGAGTGTGGCGCTGGCTGGGCAGGACAACATGCTGGCGACCTTCTCGACGAAGGGGCCGGACTGCTACGCGGACGGCACGGTCGTGAAGGACGGCGAGTGCTACGCGCTCGTGTGGACCCACACCAACGCCGTGTTCCAGGGCATCACCGTGGACGGCAAGGCGGTCGGCAGCCAGGATGAAAACCGCGTGTTGTGCATTGCGCCGCTCGCGAAGGACGGCCATTGCCGCGAGGTCGTGGTGGAGGTGAACAAGGTGCTGGCCGATCTGTACGCCGGTTCGGGCACGTTCTCGCTGCACCTGCTGGACACGCGCAAGGCCGACGGCATGCCCGGCGGCGTGGATTCGGGCGTAAACGGCTTCAGCGCGGCGCAGGAGTTCACGCTCTCCGCGTCGGAGCAGATACAGTCCGTATCCGCCACGAACGTGGAGCTCGCGGCCACGGCCTCGATCCTGCCCGCTTCCATCCCGCAGCCGAAGATCAAGTCGATCGAAGTGAAGGACGGCATCGTGCGTCTCACGGTGGCGCGCACGTCGAAGCTGGTGCGTTACGGCGTGTCTTCCGGCGCAACGCCGGCGACGCTCGCGGCTGACCCCGACTTCGCCCCGCAGGACGGCGACGACGCGGGCGACATCGTGATCGAGGCCCCGGCGAAGGGCAACAGCGGATTCTTCTCGGTGGGAAGGGCCCCGTTGAAGTAGTGGCTCGTGATTAGAGGTTAGTGGCTAGTAATTAGTTTTAAGGAGAGATGAAAATGAAGAAGATCTCGGCAACGATTTTTGCGGTGGCCCTCGGGCTCGGCGCGTGGGGCGCGACCGGTTACAACGGCGAAACATTGCCGGCCGGGCCGGACATGAGCGACACGGTGATCAACGTTACCGCAGCCAATGCGCAGTACACGCTCGATGGCGCCTACGGCAGCATCAACGGCAAGACGATCAACTTTACGGAAACCGTTCCCTATACGCTCGATCTCGCCCGTCCGGCGAAGTTTGAGGGTAGTGGCACGACTGGTAGTGGAAGCGGGACAACCCCTTATTCTCGAACGCTGAACAACGTAACGTTCACGTCAGAGAGCGGCGTGACGCTTGCAGGTTTTTATTGCCACCCTGGCCATATACACGGAGATAACGACTACACAAAATATAACTATGTAGATGACCGTACTGTAACATCTGTAAATGATGGATATTACAGAAACAGCGTTCTGACCGGAATTACGTTCTCTGGACTGACTATCAATGGGACAACCGATAAGACCATTGATGTAATTGGAAGCCAGGAAAATCTGACAATTTCGGGAATCACCTTCACTGGCTGCACAATCACCAACAACACGAATGGTGCTGTTTATTTCAACAACAATGGTAATCTGGAGTATGGTGCAGTCAGTTTTGAGAATTGCAATATTTATGGCTACAAGGTCGGCATCTATATCAACGGTGTTGGCAATGCGGCCATTACGGTTGCGAATAATTACATTGTAGCTGGTAGCAGTAACAACAATGCAATTCAAATTACCAAAAAGACTGCAGACGGAACTGGATCGGTGTCTGTAACCGGAAACTTTCTGAAATCAGATAAGTACACAGTCAACCTCAATAATTTCGAAGGCGAACAGATCACGTTCACCGGCAATGCCGTCGTTGCTGGTTCACGTGGACACCTTGGCCACTTCAAGGGTGATGCGAGCGGCAATTTCTGGGCCCCGCAAGGCGCAACGCCGGATGCAGACGGCAAGATGACCACCACATTGACAGAACCGATTGCCGATACCGCAGCGGCTTCAGGTGAGAATGCGATCACATCGTCCTCGTCGCTTGATGCCGTGGTTGTTAATGGTAATACGTCTGGCGAGCAGGTGATAACAACGGGCAGTTCAGAGCCCGTTGTCATCTCCGTTCCGACCACGAACATGTTCGGGGCGGTGAAGATAACGGCCAACATTGCGTCCAACCTGTACGTGGCCGTGCCGTTCGAGGGATTCGAGGCGGACGGCGCCCTGCGCAAGGCGCAGGACGTGATCCATCCGGCGAACCTCACGCCCGGCACGAAGATGTACGTGTACGACAAGTCCGCCGACAAGTACGACGTGTTCGAGGTCGATGCCAACGGCAAATGGGCAGCTGCGCTCAAGATCAACGTGACCGAGATGACGAACACGTTCGACACGGCCGACCTGATGCGCGGCGTCACGAACGGCACGGGCGTGATCGTCGGGCGCAAGAATACGGCCGAAACGGTTTACGTGTACGGTCAGGTGCCCAAGATTCCCATCGCCTCCACGACGTTCGGCGCGGGTCAGACGCTTGTGTCG
>JAEEGL016045086.1_pt1 | contig 15431 bp, 16 predicted proteins | sample 9134231 | NCBI WGS metagenome assembly JAEEGL01 (sample SAMN16246548, study PRJNA631951) | gut metagenome | biome: gut microbiome; feature: rumen; material: fiber-attached | host: Bos | place: Iran: Karaj | collected 2018-10 | reverse complement strand
TGCTTCCAAAATCTTCTTCAGTCTTGAGCATGCGCTGATAGGATTCGGAACTTTGCGGCATGTACATTCGCACAGTATTTTCTATACTGATTTTGCGAAGCTGCCATCCAAAAAATGCAGTGATTGCAAGACTCAGGATGATTATGAGTTTTGAGCATTTCAGCATCTTTTTAATCATAGAATATAACTACCTCCATTTTTCTCTTGACTTTTTTGAGTCAACGTTTAATATCTGTATTGGTTCAAAAAATTAAACGGATATTTAAATGTTACTGAATTAATTTCGTAAAGTCAACAAAAACCGGGTATTCTTATGATTGAAAAGGAAAAACTGAATGCGGTCTGCTCTCTGTTTGAGCATTGTGCTCCGATTTTCATCGGTTTGGGTGATGCTCAGAGGCAAAAACTCTTTTTGGACATTGCTGAGTATGGTGAGGATGGACTGAACGTTTCTGCCCTTGCTGCAAAGTCAAAGCTTTCTCGTCCTGCAGTTTCCCATCATTTAAAAATCTTAAAGGATTGCGGAATTATTGTTCCGATAAAAAAAGGCACTCAGATTTTCTACAGGCTGAAAATTCTGAATGCCGTAAATGATGTTCAAAATCTTCTTGATGAGTTGAAAAAACTTTTGGAAGAGCTGAACATCAGTGAGGATGATTAGCTTTAATCTGAAAGGCTTCTTCTGAAGTGGGGCAGGCTGTCTCTATGCTTTCTCAAAAGCTGCTACAGCTTCGCCAAAGAAAATCTCTACCGAACCTTCAGGAAGGATTTTTGCGAGCTTGCATTCTATTATTCCACGGGAATTTTCAGCAAGAACTTTCACGTCGATCTTTGATGCCTTTTCTCCCTTTAAGCCGAACATCTTGAATTTGTCGGCATCCGGTGAAGAAACTTCTCCGCACTTGAAAATTATCGGATCTGCATTGTCTTTTGGGATGCAGACTGCAAATTCCTTAGTCCTTTTTATGTTTGCGCATGCTTGATGTGTCGGATCTGAAGAGAAAAGAACTTTTGTCACAGGCTCATAGTCATATGTCGTGAACCATCCGTATGGAGTTACGTTGTATTGTCCTTCTTTTTCGCCTTTCGTGCATACAAGTATTGCAGGACATCCCTCAAGCATTTTATAAGCCTGAGTCAAATCTACTTCTTTAAAACCATTCATCTTTTTTATTCCTCCTGTTTGTATTATGATATAGAAGTTATGAATAAAATCAAAGCTTTTTTGTTTGACATGGACGGTGTCCTTCTTGATACGGAAACAGTGTGTAAAATTACATGGCGGCGTGCTGCTGAAGAATATGGCATAGATAATATAGATGAAGCCTTTAGGAAATGTGTCGGATGCAACAGAAATGACACGGAGCTTATTCTTCGTGACTATGTGGGAGACAAAGTAGCTCCACAAGTTTTCAGAAACCGAACGGGTGAGCTTTTTGATATTGTTGAGGAAGAAAGCGGCCTTGAAAAGATGCCATACGTTGATGACTGCCTTTCATTCTTAAAGAAAAACGGCTTTCGCATCGCGCTTGTAAGCTCAACCAGAGCAGTAAAGGTCAACCGCCAGTTAAAAAATGCCGGAATCCATGAGTATTTCGAAACGTTCACGACCGGAGATTTAGTTGAGCACTCAAAGCCTTGTCCTGACATTTATTTAAAATCCCTTGAATCACTTAATCTTAGCTCTGATGAATGCGTGGCAATCGAAGACAGTCCCAATGGAGTGCGTGCAGCCGTTGCAGCAGGAATAAAATGCATTATGGTTCCTGATCAGATTGCTCCTGATGATGAGATGAAAAAAATCGCATGGCAGATACTTCCGTCACTGAAAGATTTGTGTTTCTTTATACAGAATTTTTGTGAATAAAAATACATTTATGCAAAAAAATCTGCATATTTATTGATTCTTAGAATAAAACTTTGGTATAATCAATTATCTTAATCAGGTAATTGTTATGAAAAGTGATGAAGCTCTTGAGCTTTTGCTTCATTCCTATGAGCAATACTACAATGTAAACAGAAACAAAGACGTTTCTCCATTCTCAGCTGAGGCAGAGTTTCATTCTCACAATGAGCAGTATTTTCTCGTGCACTCAGCAAAACTCTCCTCAAGCGATTCCAATGAATACGTTTATATTGCTTCTGCTCAAAACTTAAGCCTTGAAAAACTCCACGATTTAGATGAACTTGCCTGGAAAAAAGGTATTGAAAAAATCGTTCCTTATTTTGGCCACAGAAATTCAGACATTTCCCTTATTATTCTTGCTGACAGTGTTGACTTGGATGCATTTAAATCCGCAAAAAAAATAAAACGCTATAAATCCTATAAATTTTCTTTTTGGGGATGGACTCATTACAAAGTCTGCGTGATGGATTTGTCTTCAAAAAAGATTTCATGCAACCGCTTTGCCCTAGATGTGAAAAGGCTTCTGACAAAGGTGCTTGCCTGAAAATGTGTTAACCGGCTTAAAATCGGAGCGAACGAACGTTGTTCATTCAATCCGTCTGCACGCTCAAAAATGACACAGGGTGTTTTAGGGCGTGCCATCATATTTAATTTCCCTAAAAGGGGGAGGAGATTAGAATGACAGCATTATTGATTATTATTGCTGCTATCGTTTTGCTTTTCTGTGGCTATGTTTTTTATGGCTCATGGCTTGCAAAACAGTGGGGAATTGACCCTACAAAAAAAACGCCTGCCAATTCAATGACAGACGGTGTTGATTATGTGCCTGCAAAACCTGCAGTTTTGATGGGACATCACTTTTCTTCAATTGCTGGAGCCGGCCCGATTAATGGACCAATTCAGGCTGCTGTTTTTGGTTGGGTGCCTGTTTTCTTGTGGTGTGTTATCGGTGGTATTTTCTTTGGCGGCTTGCAGGATTTTGGTTCTCTTTTTGCTTCGATTCGTCACGACGGTAAATCAGTTGGTGAAATCATAAAAGATTCAATGGGTAAAACCTCTAAAAAACTGTTCATCATCTTCGCGCTTCTTGTTTTGATTCTTGTAATCGCTTCTTTCGTAAACGTAGTTGCCGCAACATTCCTTACGGCTTCAGACGCTAATCAGTTTGGTTTCGTTCTTAATCCAACTGGCAATCAGACAACAGCCATGATTTCGTTCCTTTTTATTGTTCTTGCTGTAATTTACGGAATCCTTACAAACCGCTGTGGTCTTAAGACTCTTCCGGCTACAATCATCGGTATCGTTGCAATTATCGGCATTGTTATTCTTGGCCTCAACGTTGGTCTTGCAATGAACCGCACCTCATGGATTGTTCTGATTGGTCTTTACATTGCCGTTGCATCCCTTATTCCTGTATGGATCATGCTTCAGCCTCGTGATTATCTTTCATCATATCTTCTTTATGCAATGATGCTGATTGCCCTTGTAGGTATCGTGTTTGCTGCTATCACAGGGGGAGCTCGTGGCGTTCAGTTTGGACTTCCTGCATTTACAGGCTGGAAAACTGCAATCGGAAACATGTTCCCGGCTCTTTTCATTACGGTTGCCTGCGGTGCATGTTCTGGATTCCACTCACTTATCGCTTCTGGAACTTCTTCTAAACAGCTTGATAACGAAAAAAATGCAAAGGCAATCGGTTACGGTTCAATGCTCATTGAATCTGCACTCGGCATCATTTCTTTGATTGCAATCGGAATCATCGTTGGTTCAATAAAAGATCAGACTTTCATCACAAAAACAGATGCCGGCCTCTTTGCTTTTAAAGGCTCTCCTGCCGCTGCTTTCGGTGAAGGTATCGCTTATCTTTTTGGCGACAAAACGACTACAGCCTTCAACACAATCAAGGCTCTTCTTACACTTGCAGTTTCTGTATTTGCACTTACTTCGCTTGACTCAGCTACACGCTTGAGCCGCTTCATGTTCTCTGAGCTTTTCCTTAAAGATGATGAGCCTACATGGAAGGATGCAAAATCACCTGTAAGAAAGTGCATTGCAAATCCTCTTGTTGGAACAGCATTCATGGTAATCATCGGATGTATTCTCGGTGGTCTTTCTCTTTCTCAGATTTGGGGATTGTTTGGTTCTGCAAACCAGCTTCTCGCCGGAATCGCACTCATGGCTGTAGCAGCTTGGCTTGGTCAGGTTGGCAAGAACAACAAGATGTTCTTCATTCCAACTGCGTTCATGCTTGCTGCAACTCTTACCCAGCTTATCCTCACAATCATTGCAAAAGTAAAGATTTTTGCTGGAATCGTAAAGGGAAGCGGTCCTATGTGGGGACACTACTTCCAGTTCTTCTTTGCGGCAAGCATGGCTGTTCTTGCAGTCATCCTTGTTATTGAGGGTGTAAAAACATTCTCAAAGCAGTGCAGGAAGTAAAATTGAAAACTGTCTCAAAGCCTTTTGCTTTTGAGGCGGGATGATTTGTTTATTTCAGCGGGATGACAAAGTTTTAAAAAACTTTTACTGCTGATTTTTTTTCCATCGGCTCGAGCAGAAGTTTTCTGTTCGAGCCGTTCCTTTTTTTAGCGATGCTTTCCTCATCTCAAGCGCGCTCCGCTTTACTTTATTTTCTTTTAAAAGTATGTAATAATAAGAGATGTATGGGCTATTTTAGAAAAATCCTCACCAATGCAAGAATCTCTTTTCTAAAATTTCATGTGAGCGAGCGTGACTACAATAAGGTTCGCCCGGAGATACTCACTTCCAATCGAAAGATATTTTTAGCCCTTTCTTTCATCTTGCTCATTCTTTTTTTTCTTCTTTTTGTGCTTTCCATTGTGACTCCTGAGCCTATCCTCGTTCAACGCAGGAAACTTTATCTGATCCTTTCCCTGATAATGCTCTTTAATGTTTCATTGGGACGCTTTCTTTCAGGCCGATATGATTTTTTTGTGCTGCCATTCTGCTATCTTTTTTTGCTCGCCATAAATTTTTACTCAATCGCCGTTGGAATTTATAAGGATCCGACTCAGTATGCTGTTGCTTTCTCGGCTACGATTTTTATCGCACCAGTGCTTTTTGTTGAGCGCACTCACCGGATGAATATATTTTCCACTGTCATGGAGCTTTTATTCATCACCCTCAGTTTTTACGAAAAAAGTCGCTCCACAGCCATGATGGACTTTTTGAACAGCATCTGTTTCTGGATGCTCAGCTGTTTTTTGTGTGCTTATTTGAATCACATTCGTATAAGCGACATTCTTTTGCGAAAATCAATTCAGACTGAAGCAGATTTTGATGTCCTGACGTCTGTCCTCAAAAAATCTTCGTTCGTTCGCGAGGTGCAGCGTTTTTTGCATGGCGGACGCTCATGCGGAACTTTATTTATAATCGACATCGATAATTTCAAGAATATCAATGACACTTACGGGCATATGGTCGGGGACAAGATAATTTCAAGCATAGCTTTGTGCATAAAAAAGACTTTCAGGACTTCTGATTTGATCGGTCGTTTTGGAGGTGATGAGTTCATTGTCTTTATGCCGAATAACCTGAAGGAAAAAATGGCCGCGCAAAAGTCCGAAAACGTCATAAACCTGGTAAAAAACACTGTTTTCCTTCCGGATTCAGAAAAATCTGCCACGGTCAGCGTCGGTTCTGCTGTTACGGCAGCAAATTCAGAAAAATATGAGACGCTTTTCATGAAAGCTGATTCTGCATTGTATAAGGCAAAGCAGAATGGAAAGTGTACTTACGAGATTTTTAAATAAAAGTGGAGTTCAAAATGAAAATTTCTATTGCCTGCATTGCATTTGACGGAAAAAATATACTTATTGCCCACCGCAATCCTACCGGGCAGATGGGAGGACGCTGGGAATTTCCTGGTGGAAAGGTTGAAGCCGGTGAATCAGAAGAAGACGCCGTAAGACGCGAATTCAATGAGGAATTTGGCATAAACGTAAATGTCGGAGAAAAAATTGCTGAGACATTCTTCATGCATAATAATGAGCAGGTTGCTCTTCACGCTTATGAGATAACTGTTCCTCACGACGGTATTGAAAAAAAATACGTTTTGAGTGAGCATACTGAGTATAAATGGGTGTCACCTGCTGAAATCCCGACTCTCAGCTTTGTGGATTCCGACATGCTCATTTATCCTGATGTGGTAAGATGGATTGCAAACAGGGCATAAAAATGAAAAGACTGCATATTTTTCTTCTGCTGATGCTGATTTCACTTTTTGCTTCTTGTTCCAGAAGAAACGATGTGATTGAGCTTCAGAAATTTGAGATTGATGAAATTGATCCTCGCACGAAATGGGCGATTGTCGTTGAGCCTTATGTAGCTTCCAGAGCAGAGGCTTCATACGAGGCAGAAGTAAAAAAATCACTTCGAAAAGGTGAAATCTACAGGATTGACGGTTTTTGCACTGTAAAAAGCGGTGATTCAAAAGAAAACTCAAGTGAAATCTGGTATTTTGTGGATGGCGGGTGGGTTCCTGAAACTTCACTTGGAGTTTATTCCAACCGCCTTCGCGCTCAAGAGTCGCTGAAGCAAAAATAAGGGAAAATCAAGCGTTGTTTCATGCAAAAAAAAGGCTTTTGAAAAATTCAAAAGCCTTTTTTGTAAATTTATCTTTCTGAAAGTATTTTTTTTGAAGCTTCTTCTACGCTCAAGTTTTCAAACTGCTCTCGGGTCGCAAGTTTTTTTAGGGTTACGACGTTTTTTTCGGCTTCGTTTGAGCCAATCAAAATGCCCCATGGAATGCTTTTTGCATCCGTAACTGCGTATTGCTGAGCCATCTTTTTTGCCTCAGGGAATACTTCGACGTTGACGCCTTTTTCACGCAATTTTGCGGCAATCCCCTGATAGTGAATTGCAAGGTTTTTGTCCATGCAGTAGATTTCTGCGTCAAGGTAGCTTCCTTTTGCAGTTGTTTTTCCAAGCTGCTCAAGGCCTGCAATAAGGCGGTCAAGACCAATGCTCGCTCCGACTCCAGGAAGTTTTGTCTTTGTGTAAAGACCTGCAAGATTGTCGTATCTTCCGCCTGAGCAGACAGACCCGATTGACGGAAGCTCATTAAGGAATGTTTCGTAGACGATTCCTGTGTAATAGTCGAGTCCTCGTGTAATTGACGGATCAAAAACATATGTTGACTCGATTCCTGCTGCCTTCATCATTTCGTAGATGTCCCTCATGCGCTGACTGTCAGAGTCTTTTCCTCCGGCCATTTCCTCAAGCATTGAGAGTGTTGATTCAAAATCCTTTGAGCCTGAGATGTATTTTAAGATGAGGGCGGCCTTTTCCTGCGAGCCTGTATACTCGATGAGTTCTTTTTTAACTTCTTCTTCGCCGACTTTTGCAAGCTTGTCAACTGAGCGGAGGATGTCTTCTGATTTTTCTCCTGCGCCAATCTTGTTGAGGAACCTGTTGAAAATTCCACGGTGATTTACGTGAATCGTGATGTCTGTTACGCCTATTTCCTTTAGGGCTGCTTTCATTATGCTCAAGATTTCAAAGTCTGCTGCCGCACTGTCGCTTCCGACCGTATCAATGTCACACTGCACGAATTCCCGGTAGCGGCCTGCCTGTGGCTTTTCGCCACGCCAGACTTTTGCGATGTGATATCGCTTGAACGGAAAATAAAGTTCTGATTCGTGCTCAGCGGTGAATCTTGCGAAAGGAACTGTAAGGTCAAAACGGAGGGCAACATCTCTCTTTCCGTTATCCATGAATCTGAATACCTGTTTTTCTGTCTCTCCGTTTGATTTTCGGAGTAAAATTTCTGAATATTCAAGGACAGGTGTATCAATCGGAACAAATCCGAAAGAGCGGTATACTTTTGTGATTTTTTCCTGAAGGGCAGTTCTCTGAATCTCTGCTGCAGGTAAAATGTCTCTGAATCCTTTTAATACTTTTGGTTGAATTAAGTCTGCCATAAAATCATATTACCGAAAAATACAAGTTTTGTGAATCTTTATTGGATTTTTGACGTTAATCCTTGAAGTGCTCGAATGAAACTCCTTCTCCGCTTTTGACATCCTTTGTCAGCTTGAATCCGATCACATCCTCAAAAAATTCCGGGGAAAGGCCTGGCGTAAGAACTTTTTCAGTACGCAAGATGCTTATGTCTTTTTCCGTTATGACCTGGCCTTTTTTCATGTCGGTAAGATAGTGAATGCTCCTGTTTGTCCTTCCGTAATTCATTTCTTCTGCATCAGCAAGCTTTTTTATTCCGTCGCCAATTACTTTTTGTACTTTTTCTCCGTATTGGTCTTCCATCTGCCGTATGATGTTTTCACGTCCCTTGTCGATGCCAAACTGACGGATCATTGCCTGACACTGATGGATGCAATAAGTCATATGGGCAAATTCCTCACCTTCGAGAGCAACCGGGTCGTCAAGGCCGTCCGTTTTTTTGCTCAGGGTTATGTGCTTTTCAATCATTGTTCCGCCGAAACTGGCTGCGAGAACTGGAACTAAGACTGGATCGAGTGAATGGTCGCTTATTCCACACTCAACTCCAAAAATCTTCGACAGGTTGGGAATTACCTTGATATTGTATTCTTCTTCCGGAGCCGGATAGCTTGTGATGCAGTGGAGCAGGCATACTTTTTCTTTTCCGACTATTGAAAGCGCTTTTTCTATGTCGGCAAGTGTTGAAACTCCAGAGGAGAGGACTAATGGCGTTAAGTCTTCGCTTCTTTCCTTTTGCTTTTTTCTGAAATCCCTCACGGCTTTTAAAAGCGGAATGTGGTTGAGTTCAGGAGATGCGATTTTTATTGCATCAGGATTGATTTTAGTGAGTTCATCAAAACTTTTTAGTCCAAAAGGCGAGCACATGAATTTTGCGCCCTTGGAATGGGTGTATTCAAGGCAGTGACGAAAAAAATCCGGTGAAACTTCAAGAGCCTTGAATCTGTCGTAAAGGCGAGTCTGTCCCCCGGGAAGATTGACGAAACCTGTGTTCGGGTGAAGGATTTCATCTGCGTAAACCCATTGAAATTTTACGTAATCGGCCCCTGCTTCTACTGCGGTGTCGATCAGGGCTTGTGCCTTCTTTAAGTCTCCTGAGTGAGATGTTCCTATTTCTGCGATGATTTTCATGACGTTTCCTGCTTTTTCCAGATATTTCACTGTGATAATCCTTTATGATTTTACATAAAGTTTTTCTGTGTTACAATTAAATATATGATAAAAATCTTAGCAAAGCTTTTAAAAGCACTCAATTCAAATGTAAACTCGGCGGAGCTTGCGCACGCTTTTTCATGCGGATTCATATTGGGATTCATGCCGAAAAATAATTTCTTATGGTATCTTGTCTTTATCTTTGTCCTCTTCATAAAAATAAATAAACCTCTTTATCTTTTGTCCGTGCTTTTCAGTTCTTTCCTGGCTCCGCTCTTTGACGGATGTTTTGACAGTGTCGGCTATGCTTTCTTAACTCTTCCTCAGTTTTCAGATTTTTTTGCAGCTTTAATCGAGATTCCTTTTGTCGGATTTACAAAATTCAACAATACTGTCGTAATCGGAAGCCTTTTGTGCGGTCTTGTAATATATGTGCCGCTTTATTTCCTTGCGAAAATACTTGTTCATTTGTGGCGAAAGTATTTTGCTGAGCGGTTGAGAAATCTGCGTGTCGTAAAGGCTTTCCAAAAACTGCCGCTTATAGAAAAGGTAAAATCTTTAGTGGAGGAAAAATAATGAAGAACGAAAAAAAACTTTCATATTCAAGTCTCCCACGATTATTTAAAAAGTCATATTCTGAAGCAAAATTCAAAAAGAAGATTCTCAAGAAACTGTATATTGAGTCAGACAAAAAAAAGGTTCAAAGCCTTTTTTCTCAAAAAATCAAGTCTGGAAAGACTGAAAAGGTTTGCGTTCCTAAAGAAAGCGAGTTCACAAAAAAAGAAATAAAGGAATTAAAAGTTCTTGCAAAAAGCATCAAGAAAAACAATGGAATCATCCGCTCAAAGGCATTCATAGCAACAGCCTCAGTTTTTGTCTCTCTTTTTGTGATTGTCATCACTTTTAAGAATCCTCTTCTAAAAATGGGAATCCGCTCTGCAATGCAGCTGATTTACGGCTCAAAATGTGATATCGGCTCTGTAAAGCTTGAGATTCTTGACGCAAAACTTACAATAAATAAGCTTGCCCAGGCAAATCCGAATCATCCGATGAAGAATTTCTATGAATTCGAAAAGCTGACGCTTGATTTTAACCTCACTCAGCTTTTGCGTTCCCGCTTTAATGTGCAGAATGTCGAGATTACAGGAATTGCAATAAATACAAAGCGGGATGTAAGCGGAGAACTTCCTGTAAAAACTGCGCTTTTCAGGGCAAAAGTCAAAAATGATGTCACTGGATTTTATCAGTCCCTTGAGAAAAAAAGCGTTGATTCTCTTTCTTCCGCAAAAAAATCCCTTGAATCCATGTTTGCTCAGTTTGACCCTGCAGCCTTGTACGAAAACGTTCAGTCAAAAATGAAGACGCCTACGCTTTGCAAGGAAATTGAGTCGGAAGTGAATGAGTCAATTTCCACATGGAAGTCAAAGCCCGGTGAAATCAAGGCAAATATTGAGGATTTCAGGACTCGCTCAGAGAAACTTGCCTCTTTAAATGTAAAAAATCTTAAAACGCAGCAGGAAATTCAATCTGCTATAGATGATGTGGCACAGGCATTAAAAAGCGGTCAGACTGTAAAAAATACTTTGGATTCAACTGTAAAATCCCTCTCATCTGAGCAAAAAAAGATAACGGACCTTCAAAAAAAACTTGAAGAATCAATCAAGTCCGATACACGCTTGGTTTCGTCTCTTGCCGGAAGCCTCTCTCTTTCAGGAGCAGAAAGTTTCGTTTCTGATTCTCTTGACGCTTTTGCTTACTCTGTCCTTGGAAAATATTATCCTTATCTGAAAATGGGAATCTCATATCTTTCTGGAATGAAATCATCGTCAAAATCAGATGAAGACGCGGATGCCGCTAAAGAGCTTAAGAAACAGAAAGAAAACGCAAAAAAAGAGCACAAGAGGTACGCTGGCCGATATGTTTACTGGCGTGCTGATACAGTTCCGAGAGTTTTAATTGAAAACATTCATGGCTCAGGTTTTGGCTTTGACATAAAAATCACTGATATTTCAAGTGACATGGATAAAGTAGGGCGGCCTGTCGTCGGAAAACTCACATATACAGATAAAAAACGAACGCATAAAGGCTCAGTCACTCTTGATGCAAGGTCAAAGAGTCGTGATGCACTGATTACGGCTTCTTACTCTGGAAATGATTTTCCTCTTGACATGAAACTGTCAAAAATCGGCAGCGTCAACGGAATCCCAGACATAAATGGAAACGCATCGCTTTCAGGAACTCTTTTTGCTGATACGGATTTCAGTTTTGGGGGAAAATGCAGCATCGGAATGAATCGTGTAAAGCTTTCTTCTGACGCAATTTCACCAGATTATGCGGATAAGATTTATCAAGTTGCGCTTTCTTCAGTAAATGCAATGAATGCAAGTTTTGATTTTGCCTTTTCTGAGGCGAATGGAATTTCCCTTAATGTCATAAATGATCTTGATAAACAGATTGTAAATGGTGTAAAAAAATCTGCCGGATCATATCTTTCTGAGGTTCAAAAGCAGGCTTCTGAATTGGTTCAGAAAAATCTTGGTGAGAATTCAAGACAGGTTTTTGAGAAATTTTCTGATTTTTCTGATATTGCAAAGAATATTCATGACCAGCAGGCTTTTGTTGATTCTATAAATGCAAAATTAAGGGAAAAGCAGGTGGAGCTTACAAAAATGCTTGCAAAAAAAGCTGCTTCCACTGTGTCGGAAAAAGCCGGCCAGGCCTTGTCAAACAACGCTGCCGCAGAAAAAGCTGTGGATGCGGCGGCAAATTTGCTAAAAGGTTTTAAGAAATAGGCGAAAGGGAGCTGAAAACATGAGTAATGGCTGCTGCAAGTGCATCTGATGCGTGATCAGGCTTCGGCTCCACTTCAAGTTTCAGAAGAATCTTTACATATTGCTCAACTGTTTTTTTGTCAGCTGTTTTTGTTCCCGTGACTGCATATTTTATCTGTGTCGGGCGGTACATGCTTAAAGGAATTGCGTGTTGGGCAAGCGTCATTGTAACGACACCTTTTGCCTCGCTGACAGCCATTGCACTTGAAACATTTTTGGCAAAATAGAGTTCTTCCATTGCTGATTCCTCCGGCTTGAATTCCTGAAGAATCAGATGCAGGCGGTTGTAGATTGCAAGCAGGCGGATTCCTTTTTCTTCTGTGCTTGGAGTCTCTATTACTCCGTAGCTTACAAGTTTTATATTGTTTCCGAGTGCGTCAATTATTCCAAATCCTGTGTTTGCAAGTCCCGGATCTATTCCTATGACTCTTCTTGTCTTCATTTATGAAAATCTCCCTGCATAAAAAAAAAGCCCGAAGATTTACTCTACGGGCTTTTGTACTAGAAGATAATCTTGTTATGCTTCTGGGTCAAAATCATCCGGATATTCTACGGTTGTGTAAACGTTCTGAACGTCATCGTCTTCTTCGAGTTTGTCGATGAGTTTCTGAACTTTAACGGCAGTATCCTTGTCTACAGCTGTGTAAGCCTGTGGAACCATGGCAACTTCTGCAGAAAGTGAAGGCCATCCTTTTGGTTCGAGTGCTTCTACAACAGCAGTGAAATCATTAGGAGCTGTTGTTACGGTAAGGATTCCGTCATCGTTTACGATGTCTTCTGCTCCAACTTCAAGAGCTGCTTCCATCAATTCATCTTCTGAAACGACTTCTGCATCGTACTCGATAACACCCTTGCGGTCAAACATTCGGCTTACAGAACCTGTTGTTCCGAGGTTTCCACCGTGTTTGTTGAAAATGTTTCGTACGTTTGCTGCAGCGCGGTTGTGGTTGTCTGTAAGAACTTCTACGAGAACTGCAACACCACCGGCAGCGTAGCCTTCGTATACCAATTCCTCGAATGAACCGCCACCGAGTTCACCAGTACCTTTTTTGATTGCACGTTCGATGTTGTCTTTTGGCATTGAAGCTGCACGAGCTTTTACAATGGCTGCACGAAGACGTGGGTTTGCGTTTGGATCACCGCCGCCCATGCTTGCAGCAATAGAAATTTCCTTAATTAATTTTGTAAAAAGGGCACCGCGTTTTGCATCTGCAGCACCTTTAGCATGTTTAATCGTCGACCATTTATTATGTCCTGACATCGGAACACTCCTAATAAAAAAATTGCAAAGAAATTATATTGAAGGATATCATAATTAAAAGATTAAGTAAATAACCTCCATTGCTTTATAACAATGTTTACAGGAAAATTTTATTGATTGCAAGATTTGATGTGAATCAGGTATGCAGAATCGTAAGAAGATTGTTTATAGTTTTGATGAAATCCATTGACTAAAATCATGCAGTTCATTATTATAACAATTGCTGGTGGTCATAGTGAGATGGAAATACCCGTTCCCGTTCCGAACACGGAAGTCAAGCATCTCTACGCCGATGATACTGCATTTGCGGGAAAGTAGGTAATTGCCAGCTTTTTTCTTTTTAAACGTTCTTACAAAAAATCATTACATGACACGAGGTCTTTTATGGCAAAGATGACAGGTTCTCAGATTATTGTTAATCTTCTTAAGCAGAACGGTATTGATGTTGTCTTTGGACTTCCTGGCGGAATGATACTTCCTTTGTACAATGAGCTTTATGTTTCTGGATTAAAGCATGTCTTGGTTCGTCAGGAGCAGGCTGCAGGCTTTATGGCCCAAGGTTCTGCCCGCGTAACTGGCAAGGCTGCTGTCTGCATGGCAACAAGCGGACCTGGTGCGATGAATTTGCTTACAGCTGTTGCCGACGCAAGGTGTGATTCTGTACCATTGGTTGCCATAACTGGGCAGGTAAACACTGATTTAATCGGTACTGATGCCTTTCAGGAAGCCGATACTTTTGGTCTTTCTTTCCCAATAACAAAACATTCCATAATGGTAAAATCTGCATCCGAACTTCTTAATGCAGTTCCGCTTGCATTTGCAATTGCGGAGTCAGGAAGAAAAGGTCCTGTTTTGATTGACGTTCCAAAAAATGTTCAGACGGAACTTTGTGATGTTGGAGAAGATTTTGACACTTCTTTTAAAAGAATATACGATGGCTACATTGCTAAGGCAGAACTCAAAAAAATGACCTTGGCTGAAATGGAAATTCAGGAAAAGCTTTTTGTAGAGAATCTTGCTGCAGCAAAAAAGCCAGTCCTCTTTCTTGGGGGCGGAGCAAATTCAAAACGAGCATCACTTGCAATTTCTGCCTTCCTTAAAAAATACAATCTTCCTGTTGTTTCAAGCTTGATGGGACTTGGAGTTGTTCCGACAGATTCAAAATGTTTTATGGGAATGGTTGGAATGCATGGCTCCCTTTCTGCCAACAAAACTATTTATGAAAGTGACTGTGTCTTGGTATTGGGGTCCCGATTTGATGACAGGGCTACAGGACTTGTATCAAAATTCTGTCCGAATGCAAAAATCCTTCACGTAGATATTGATGCCGCTGAAATCAATAAAATATTATCCAGTTCAGCTCATATAGTTAATGACATTGCCTTTACGGTTGAGAGGCTGACTTCTAAAATTGAAAAAAATGCCGGAAATTACAAGGAGCGCGAGCAATGGATGGAACTTTGCATTGAAAGACGTGCTCATGAAGAAAAATCAATCTCAATGTCATGTCAGAGTGGCGAGTGCTGCGGATTTAATACATGCGGCAAAAAAGATGGAAATAATTACCGAAACCCACGTGAATTTATATCGTCATTGCCGCTTCTTGAGAAAGAGTGCGGCCTTGATGCTTCAGATGTTATTGTGACGACAGATGTCGGTCAGCATCAGATGTGGACTGCCCAGTATTATCCTGTATTAAAAGCTCGTCAGCTTCTTACATCCGGTTCGCTTGGAACAATGGGCTTTGGTCTTCCGGCTGCTTTGGGAGCGTCTTTTGCAAAACCAGATAAAAAAGTTCTATGCATAAGTGGAGACGGTTCCATCCTCATGAACATACAGGAACTGGCAACTCTGGCGGAAAATAATCTTGACGTCACTGTCATAGTCCTCGAAAACGGCTCGCTTGGCATGGTTCGCCAGCAGCAGGAATATCTATTTAATAAGAACTATAGCGCAAGTATTTTCCTTTCTAATCCTGATCTCCTTGAAATTGCCAGGGGATTTGGAATAAAAGCTGTTGATGCTGATGAAGATCCTGATTGGGCGAAAAAAGCATTTGCAGAAAAAGGGCCGTGTTTTGTTAGGACAAGAATTGCCCGCTGTGAGACCGTTCTTCCGTTCGTAAAAAGCGGAGAAGCAAATATTTCACCGATAAACTAAATCCAAAAATAAAATGCATAAAGAGCAGAGATGATCTGCTCTTTTTTTTAAGTGAAAGTGCAAAAAAAAGACCAGCAAAATGCTGGTCTTAATGGGCAGTGAGAGACTCGAACTCCCGACAACCTGGGTGTAAACCAGGGGC
>JAEEGL013887045.1_pt1 | contig 15431 bp, 14 predicted proteins | sample 9134231 | NCBI WGS metagenome assembly JAEEGL01 (sample SAMN16246548, study PRJNA631951) | gut metagenome | biome: gut microbiome; feature: rumen; material: fiber-attached | host: Bos | place: Iran: Karaj | collected 2018-10 | reverse complement strand
CATCCAGCTTCCTTCAGATTCCACCTCGCGATAGACACCCTTGCTTTCGGCTATATCCTTCCCACTACCGGGCGGATTCGGGACTTTAACCCGCTAGAAACGTGCGCCGCTAGGCGCACAAGATAAAATGACCAGTGATAAAAAATCACTGGTCATTTCCCCCATATAATTCTAAACCGCAGAACGATTCATCATTAACGTTTTTGCGTTGCTTTACTTAATTAAAGCCTTAACTTAAGTTGATTGTATCATAATTTGCAACTTTTGCAATATTATTTGTTATATTTTGCTAATCTTTTATCAATTCTTGCTATTTAGAATCTCATATATCTGGGTCGTCCCGAGCTTACCACATAGTCCTCAGCGCTTATATAAGCAACCATTTTCCCTTTATGGTAAAACTCCGTTCTGTTTATCCCATCTTCTCCCATTACCATTGTAATGGAGTCAACATTTATGCAGTCAGGATTATGTGCGTACCAGATATCCTGCACGTTCTGCGCATAGGTAATAACAAAATCCCTAAGCTCACAGTAATGAAAATGATCATAGGTAATAAGCATTCTCCCCGAGCGGTAGCCGTGAAGTGATCCCTTTGGAAGTCTTGCTCCAACAACCTTGATCCTTCCGCTCTTCATGTGCCTGAAGGAAACAATTAGCTCATATCCTTCCTCTAGTGCCTGAAATAAAACAAAGGGATGAACACTGCAGTAAAGCCTCTCGCTTCCATACTTAAGTCTCTGACGAAGCTGCGTCAAAACGAGTCTTACTCTTGCAAGGAATGCCTCATCATCTCCGCTTCTTTTCACCTGGAGTCTTAAGGTCAATGCGTACTCAGCCTGAAGGTAGTAAAAGTAGGCTTTTGCAATATCCTGCATTCCGCCCTCGCCCTTTCTGTACATGTCTCCAAGCTCGTAGGCAACGGTGGCGAATCTGCATCTGTAATGCCCTGATCCTTCACTTATGAATTTTTTAAGCTCGTGCCTGTACTCCTCTCGTTTTCTGGTACGGATCGATACTCGGCTGTAATCTCTCTCTTTCATGTACACAATAATATCACAATTTGCTTTGTTTACACAGCATGCGATTTTTCATATAATTTCTTTATACAATTCAGAGTAATGCTATTCTGAAATTTGCTTTTTTCGGAGGAAATAATGATTACTATCAAACAGAAATTTTCACATCTTGGCTTTGCCATAGCTTTATATATGGTTCTTGCAAATCTCTTATCCACTATTGCAGCAGTTATTTATGAATCAGTTGCAATTTTTGCTTACATGATAAAGCTGGTTTCTCTCTGGGGTCCTGATGCAATGCCAACCGATCCGCAATATTACGTTGATTTCGTAACTCAGATGCCTCAGAACACTTCTGCGCTTTTAATTGTCTCATCACTTCCGGGGTATTTTATTGCGGTTCCTTTGACTCTGCTATTTCTTAATATGGCAAAATTTAGAGATGTTCCGCTTAAGCCCCTTTCCTTTTTTACAGATTATGAAAAAGCTCAGAAGAGGAACCTTACTATCGGCGAGTTTCTCACCTTCTTAGTAATCTGTATCTCCTTTGGAGCTGTTGGAAGCCTTATTAGCGGAGCTTTATCAACTCTCTACAACCTTGCTACAGGCCAGGACATGAACAACATTTTGAACACACTTATTTCCAATATGCCACTTGGAAGCGTGATCCTGTTAACAGTTGTTCTTGCTCCGATATTTGAAGAGCTTCTCTACCGCTACGGCGTTGTAGGGTACTGCAGGCGCTATGGAGAATGGAATGCTATTCTTATAAGCGGTGTTATATTTGGACTTATACACACCAACCTTTTCCAATTCTTTTACGCATTCATGCTCGGCTGCATTTTTGCATATGTTTACATCTACACAAGACAGATAAAATATACCATTGCACTTCACATGCTGTTTAACTTCTTTGGCGCTGCGCTTCCACTTATGCTCACACCTGATGGAACGACAAACACAGCACTTATCATATATTACGTATGTTTCTATGCACTTGCTGTAGCAGGAATCGTATTACTTGTTCTTTATATAAACAGCGGAAAACTCTTTAAGACATCAGAAAGAGCTCCCATTCAGGGCTATTTTTGTAAGGACGCTTACATTAACCCCGGCACGATAGTTCTGTTTGTAATCTGCTTAATTCTTACTATCTACACACAGTTCTTCGCAAATTATTCACTCTAAATAAAGCACGTAATTTATATACCGATGATTAAAAACCTCCGGATCGTCTGATCCGGAGGTTTGATTTTTATTAGGTTTAAAGCATTTCTACTCTCTCCTGAGAGAAATCTGCAATGCCGTTTTTATATAATTCCTGAACAAATTCGATGGCACTTTGTCCTGATTCTTCAATCGGAACATCATCTCTGTAGATGAACTCTATTCTGTTTCCGTTTGCCATTATGAAGTTAACCTGAGTGCCGATGATCTGTCCATCACCTACATCCATTCCTACGACTTCTACATCAGTTACTTCACGGACTCTTCCGGCTGCAAATAATACTCTCATGGACATACCTCCTAAATCTTATTCGTCATCGTCACCAACTTCACTGAGTTCTTTAAGCTTCTTTGTCTGTTTATAAATACCCTCAAGTGCTTTCTTAAAGTCTTCAAACTTATGAACAGCATCCTGAGCATTTGTAAGACCATCATTTGACAGAGCTGCAACCTCTTCACTGGTTGCAGACAGATTTGAAATATTGTCATTGATTTCATTGGTTGAAGCATCAATAACTTCCATACTGTTTCCAATATCAGTGATATTACCAATGAGCTCTGTAACGTTAGTATCAATAGTCTTGAAGGCTGCAGCTGTTTCTCTGATAACCTGGTTCTGTTCTTCTACAGACTGAACTGTATTATCGATACTTTCCATAGCCTTGTTGGCATCCTCTGTAAGTTCGCCAATGATCTTTGTAATCTCATTAGAAGCGTTGTTGGTCTGCTCTGAAAGCTGTCTGATATCTTCAGCAACTACTGCGAATCCCTTACCTGCTTCACCTGCTCTTGCAGCCTCAATTGAAGCATTAAGTGCAAGGAGGTTTGTCTGCTTTGAAATCGCCATAATGGATCCCAAAATCTTCTGAACATCCTCTACCTTGTTAAGAACTGCCTTGGTAGAATCAGCTGTGATGTTAGATGCATCACGAACGCCTCTTGCCTTATCTCTAAGTACCTCAATAGTCTTTGAAACCTCAGCAACTGTTTCCTGGGTATTTCTTGAGGACTCGATCATCTCGGATCTCTGAGCATCAGCTACCGTTGTCTGTTCTCTGATCTCTGCAACCTTCTGTGCTTCATCAGTTACAGCCTGTGCCGTACTCTCAGTGGATGTGGCGATATCGCGCATTCCTAAGCTTGTGTCCTCAATGATCTTTTCAAGCTCCTCTACACTTCCCTGAGCCTGATCAAAGAGCTTTGAAATCCTGCTTGCGATTTTACCCATCTGATGTGAGGTTTCCGCCTGGGTCTCAGTGTGTTCCTGAATGGTTGCGTTGTTTTCCTCATTAAAGGTAAGAATAAGAGATACAGTAAAATATGCTGCTACTACACAGAGGACAACAGAAATTCCAAACATCATCATGTCTGTTCCAAAATATCCTCTTGCAACCGCTACTCTTATAGCTGTAATTATCGACATGATACCAATAACAATACTTCCGCCGATAACGATTCTCTTATTCATGTAGACCATACTTGTAAACAATATGGCAAATCCGAATGTCGAATAAACAGTCTGCGCTTCAACAAGCATTACAATGACATAAGAAAGGGTCGCACCAAGCATAATCATTGCGGCACCTTTTCTGCCGTCGCTAAATTTTATAGCAGCAACTGTCATGACAATAATACTGCCAACAACTGCCACAAGCTCAAAATTACGGCCGATGGTAAAACCATCCCTGAATCCCTCTACAAGAAAAGCAAGTGCACATGCTATTACAATAAACATGCATACGCTGTAGCCTCTCCGGTTAGCTCTCTGGAATTGTTCTCTGTTCATCTTTGCCCTCCTGACGTTTCGTCAAACGGATTTAAAAGCATATATTCACATCTAAGAATATTTTATCAAAATGAACGTTTTTAAGTTATTAACTTTTACTAAATTTAGGACCTGTTAATTTATATTTGTTTTAGAAAATTACTTCCTTTACAAATATAATTAGCAGGTCCTTTAATATGGTCTGTTTAATTCTTAATGAAATGCATTCCTCCGCCGGAAGACCCTTCTGTTTCTTTTGAGGTCGTTTCCACCGGTTTGTAAATAGCATAGTTTCTGATATTTTCTCTCACCAGGTTATCAGCAGCTTTATCTTTATCTTTGTTTTCTAATTCAGCAAGTTCTTCACCCAGCTGTTTTATCTGATGCTGCATCCTAAGCATGTTGTTTGCCATATTCGACATTATCTGGAATACATCATCAAAATTATTTTTTACAAAATCTTCCATGAGAGCTGCATCCACGCGAAGAAGCTTCACATCTGAATAAGCTATGATCGTATAGATTGCAGGCATTCCTGTCAGCACACCAAACTCTCCAAAGCAGGTACCCGGGCCAAGAATTCCAATGAGGGCTTCGCCCTCTGTGCCGTAGCCCGTATACATCTCAACGTGGCCCTCTGCAATCTTATACATATCAAGATTCTTCTCCCCTTCTGTCAGGATTGGAGTTCCTGCAGGGATCGTATACATCTTGTTTCTGTTTACGATGCTTTTTTCATCAAAGTTTCTACTCATATAACAGCCTCAATAATTTATACAACTATTGGTTTATGCTGCCTCTTTGCATTCTTTCTGGATAACCATAGGCCAGAGGATCATTGCAAATAAAATTAAGAGGCATCTGGAAATAAAGTTACCCCAGTGTCCTCCCAAAGCCTGAACCAGTGTCGCAGCTTCAAAATACTGCTTCCAGGCAAACATAAGTCCTGCTCCTACAGCAACTAAAACAGGAAGCTTCTTAGCAGCCTCACCTGTTGGAATCTCATAATGCAGATAATGACGATCATAGTAGCTGCCAATCAAAAATCCAAAGAAAGCACCAGCAGACTTAAAGGTATCATTCATCATTCTCTGTGGATCAACAAGAAGCTCCCCATCTACATAATCAAGCGGATAAGGCTTTACCTGAATATAGATAAGAACCAATACAACAAGCACTATACCTGCAATTGTCAGCTTATCCCAAACCTGCTGATTATCTCCTACCTTTTCGCCTACAACACCAACGATAAATATGATCAGTGATGAACACAAAAATGCAACACATACATCCTGCGGCGTGTGTACGCCAAGATAGTTGCGGGAAAAGCATGTAAGAACCACTGCAATAGCCATGACTACAGCAAGCCATTTACGTCTGTCCCTTTGCCAGACAAATACTGATCCATACAAACAGGTTGCAGCTGTAGAATGTCCACTCGGGAAAGAATATCCGGTAGCAGCTATCTTCGAATCGCCTGCCGGCTGAATTAGATCTGAACGAATCCATGGACGATAAGCGCATACCGTAAGCTTTAAGATTCCATTGATCAGATCAGAGCCCAGGCTTGCAGTAATAAAGCGGTATCCCCACTTTTTGTCCAGCCCCCAGAAAATGATGTAAGGAATAAACGGCAATATATCAACGGCAAATTTTGAAAGAGCATTAAAAAACTCATCAAACACACCACCAGTTGCGTTCCTCAGTTCCTGAAGCCACAATAGATACTGAATGTCAAAACTCATAATAAAATCCCCCTCTGTATTAATAGATGCAACTAAAACACCTATTCTACCTAGGGAGATTTTACCATATTCCGTATAGTACTTTTATAAAAAAAGAATTAAATCAATACATGTCGTGACTAAATATGAAGTAAGATTTATCCTGCAAAATCACATGACCGCTCAGTGCTGAAGAAAATTCATCCCATCTGTCCTTGTCGATGATGAGGATTGAGTTTGGATCGCTTAAGAAATTATCAACTGTTCCATCTACTGCAATAAGGTCACAGTACATCTCAGCAGGTGCAACATACTCAGGCTCCCAGTGATCTTCTACGCTTTTATTGATTCTGAAATCTGAAATCAGATATGCATTTACCCCTGAATAAGTATCGCCGTACTCAGCTGCAAACGCCTGCATATCCTCAGTAAACTCATCAACGGGATGACCGCCTGTGCCAGCAGGATTTATGTAATCTCTTATGCAGGGAACAACAAATACAAGTGATAAAGCCATGGTAATTAAAGCTACAACAACCGCACAAACTATGTTTTCCTTCATAAGCCTTACTACACAAAAATCAAGCAGGTTTGCTATAAGAATGCACATCGCGATCTGTGATGTGTAGGCATACCAGTCAAGATAGCTCTTTGTAAGAGCAAAAAATGCAACAGGCACAACAGCCCAAATAATGAAAAGATAATTATCAAGTAAAAGTTCCTTGATGACACCCTTGTTATCTTCTTTAAAAGTCTTTGCAGAAATAAACATCAGTACTACTGTGATCACTGCTATTGCCACAAAGATTATAAAGATATGTGATGTAAAGAAATCAGTTATAGGAAGCATTGCCTCCTGATCTGCCCCTGCTACTCTGTCTGAAACCTCTCCAACAAAAAGGGCGTTTAAGAGTTCAAAGCCATCAAACATGAATCTCTTTGCCATCCATGCAAGAGGGATAATTGCAGCTAAAAGTACTGAAATTACTACTCTTTTTATTGAGAAGAATGCCTCTTTTATTCTTGGAATAAATAAAAGACCTATGATAAAAATAAGTGCTGCGTGAGGTCCCTTACACATGAAGGCAAGCCCAAGGAACAGCCCGTAAAGATACATAAAATCAGGCTTTTCCTGCATAAGGTAAAGTGAAAGCATCGCCAGTGCAAAGAACAGATTATAAACTGAATCCATCTCAGCAGCCCTGAACATATGAAATGTGTAAAGTCCTGAGCATGCACATATAAGTGCCGAGAAAAGAGCTGCTGAATAGAACTTTTTCCTGTAAATAAAGAATGCTACAACCAAAAGGCAAAGAAGCATGCCCCCAAGTGCTGACGGAAATCTTGCTGCAAATCCGCTAACGCCGAAAAGCTTGTAGGAAACAATCATAAGATCAAGGCAAAGCGGAGGCTTTGAATTAAAGTAATCAGCCGCATAGCGGTAGGTGTTTATTATCCAGTTGCCCTGCTTAAACATCTCATATGCGTTTGTTGCATGATACGCCTCATCAGTCTGAATAAGGTATCCACTTCCCAGTCTATGGAAAAGCATATAGCAATTTATCCCAATAAATATGGCAAGGATAGCTATAAGAAATGCATTTAAAAACTTGTTCTTCATTGTTATGCCTCTGCGCTCTCAGTCTCAACTTCATCCCACTTTTTGCAGGTCTTCCTGATAATCCTTGTTGCATCATAGATAAAGTAAAACAGGATAAGAAGGTGAATAGCTGCAAATATAGGATAATCTGCAAGCTTATCTACTCCATACAGATACAGGAAATAGGTTATGCAGCAAAGGACGTCAAGGACTCCCGGGATAACCGTTTTCTTTTTGTCATAAATCAGGCAGTACAGATACGCAAATGCAACATATAAAGCAAGATATCTCTCATGGAATGCAGGAAGGAACATTCCGCAAATACCTGTTGAGCACAAGCAAAGGCTAAGAATTGCCTGATTACTCAGATAGTATTTGTTGTTCATTACCCAAAGTCCCAGGACTGCGAAAATTACAGTTGTTGCAAAAATACCCCAGGTGAAGAATTCATCCTTGTTGAGATTAGGGAAAAATCTGTAAAGGTTAGGCAGATTCATTGAAAGCTGATCAAAGCCTGAAGCCTGATTCTTATAAATGGTGTAAACCGCCTCAGGGCTTTTGCCTGCAAGTATCGCAGGAATACCTGCAATGTAATACCAGATTGGAATATAGACAAACTTCACAATACTGAACTTCTTGTTGCAAAGCCATACGATAAGGAACAAAGGAAGCATCAAAAGTGCCTGCTGCTTGAAGGTATATGAAATTGCAAGCATATTGATTGCGAGAGTATATTTTTCTTCCAAAAGGAAATAAACTGAAAGGAGTGCGAATGAGCAGTAAATGTAATCAGACTGAGCCCAAAATGCACCATCTAAAACGATCATCGGAGAAATCATAAAGATTGCGAAAACAGCGCTTGCCCATCTTACATCTTTTCCGGCTTCTGCAAGAAGCTTCTTTGCAATAAGAGCTGCTACAGCAGCAAATACTATTTCAAAGAAAATGGAAACAATCTTGATACCTAAAAGCCACTGTCCTTCTCCAAAAAATGAATCCACCACAAGAATCAGCATGTAAGGAATGTAGTAATCATAGAAATCCAGGCAAAGGCCCTTAAATCCGCCGTTTTCTTTTAAGGTCTGAACCCACAGCTTAACATAATCTGTGTAGTCATCACTCTCAAAAGGAAGTCCCTTCATTCTGGCAGCAATGCCTCCAACAAGACCTATGATTATCACAAATACCCATACGTATTCCCTGATAAAATCGATTAATTTCTTTTCAATCTTTGTCATTTTCATTTTTATCCTCCCAAAACAGACAACTACTGTCTGTCATAATATGCTCTTCCGCTACATATAAAGTATGTACGAAGGTATCCATCCTGAGAAACAAATGCGATCTCATTTGTAGACTCCAAGTAATAGATATGATCGTTATCTTCTTTTTCAAGTTTATGCAGGGCATCCGGATTATTTATAAGTGCATTCGCAGCATCTAAGTACTCTTCCGGAGTGGAAAATCCCATCTCTCCGCCATGCTTTTTGAAATGATCCTTGTACTTCTGGTCGTTTCTGAATTTGTAGTAGACCTGAGATGTGCTTTCTTCTAAGTTTTCTTCTGTTTCAGAATCAACAGTTTCAGCATTTGAAACTTCTTCTGATTCGATTGATTCAGCCTCTTCAGCGTTTGAAGCTTCTTCGCTCTTTGCAGCTTTCTCCTTCTCCTCGATTGCTGCTATCGCCTGGGCTGTCGGATCGTTTTCATCAGGGGTCGTATCATCCCCATTTTCGTCATTGTCAAAAGATGAAAAATTTGAAACCAGCGTCTCCTGCTGATCTTCCTTTTGCTGCTCAAGCTTCTGATACTGCGGATAAATTATCAGGTAAATGGCACAGATGAAAAGCAGCACCATTATACCTGTATAGTAACTCTTTGATTTCTTGCGTCTTCTATTCCTTCTTTCCATAGCTTTCTCCTACTTATAAACTACTTCTCTCTGAATATAGAAGCTTAATAAAAACAAAATGCAATCCACAGGTATTTTCACAAGTACTTCCGGCGATGAAGGTACAAGTCCGTGGAAGAAGCTTACGAGGCTTCCACTTAAAAGCATAATGATAACCGCAAGAATAAGATATCTGACCGCGGCCTTTGTCTTGCTTCCTTTTCCCTTGAAAACTACCTTGTAGTTGATCATAAAGTTATAGATAGCTGAAAGGACTCTGGCACAGATTGTCGAAAGCATAATGTAGCCAATTGGAAGTCCCATGATTTTCTTAAGTAAAGCACAGAAAACTGCGAACAAAACCATATCCACCACACTCGATGACAATGAGGAAATAAGGAATTTTCCAAAGACTGCGTAAATTCTTATGGAGTCTCTGATGGGTCTGAAATGACTTGTCTTATTCTCCTCGATATATATGGTTTTTATAGGTACTTCTGAAATGGTTATTCCTTCCTCTTTTGCGGCAAGGAGCATGTTTGTCTCAAACTCAAATCTCTCACCGTTTTCAGAAAGAAGTCTCTCCATGAATTTCTTTGGTATTGCGCGAAGTCCTGTCTGAGTGTCCCTTACAGATATTCCTGCAAGTGCAGACATCACCTTGCTTGTAACCTTGTTGCCAAATACAGATCTTGCAGGTATTCCTGACTGGTCAAAATCCCTGACTCCCATAATGAGATCATCAGGCTTTTCTACAAGTGCATCCATGCACTTCTTAATGTCCTCAGGCGTGTGCTGTCCATCTGAATCAGCAGTTATGACACCCGGCATATCAGGATATTCATTCAGGCAGTGATTAAAAGCATCCTTAAGTGCTCTTCCTTTTCCAAGGTTCACCGCATGGCGCAAAAGTGTAACGCCATACTCTTCTTTTGCCTTTTTAAAGATCTCTCCATACTTTTCAGGATCAGAGCCATCATCGACAATTATTACTGGTGAAAGCTCCGCTTCTTTCAGCTCTTCTAAAAGCTTTATCAATTTTTCATCCGGCTCATAGGACGGAATTATTATCGGTATCGTTTTTTCCATAAAATATTTCAATCCGTTCGTTTATTTATTCTGCAGAAAGGATTATATCATTTCCATTTCGTTCTACGCTATAGACCTTATTATATTCAAAGCTCTCGCCCTGAGCCATGAGATTATCAAAGCATTCGGTTGCAAGGCGCTGTTTCTCATTTTCATCATCCTCAGCGACTTTTTCTATATAGATATACTCCGCATGAGATGCCCTGATTTTCTGAGCTACGCTGTCCTGAGTGTCGTCCTTTTGCAAGGTCTCATACACCACAGGAACCGGGGATGCTTCTTTACTTATGTAGGTATCATGGACCCAGTGGTTGAAGCTGTCTGAGCGAAGATTCAAAACTCTGTGTCCCCAAAGATTGGTGTTTCCGGAAATTGCAGCAAGGAACTGCCCCGCGCCATCATCGATCATAGCTTCATTGTAGGCTCTGTTTTCATCGAGCTTTTGTCTGTATCCAAAAAGTGCTTTATATGCACCGGTGTAGTCTGTTGTAAGTAAAATAAATGCTGCTACTATAAGCGCCACATTAGTAAAAGTTTTTGTTCCGTTTTCAGCACTCCTTGCATCTGCTCTTTTGAGTGCTGCCGCGATAATAAGATACATACTTCCAAGCACAAAGGGAGCGCCATATCTTGCAATTGAATTGGTCATTGCAAAAGCGTCCAGGTACTGATCCTCTGACTGGAACAGTGATATGTGTGCAAAGAAAATCAGCCCATAGGTGAAAAGCCCCGTAAATACAGTAAAGAGCGTCACCTTCTTTTTCTCTTTTCCTTCAAAAAGATTTGTTTTGCAAAGCACAAATATCGCAGTAAAAATTAGAATAAGTATTACTCCGATTGAAGGGTCAAAGGTTATATTGTGGTCAGCATGCATTGGCATTGTCCACATACCAAGCATGAAGAATTTTGCCTTATCAAGGGCATTTGAAGGAACTGCGTAGGAACCTGTCACCATCTTGATTCCAAGACCGGTTGACTTTGCTACTCTTCTGTTTAAGAGGCAGAATCCGAGCCAGCTGGCATATACCAGGAATGCGCAGCCCATGGAAATAAGAGCTTTCTTTGTTCTTGTTTTTTCGCTTTTTCCATTTATCACAAAGTAGAATATTGCTGCAAAAGCCGCCCACTCTATTCCGACAGATTTCGTGAGGAACAAAACAGCCATGTAAATTGCTATTCTTCCAAAGTAAAAGAAATCACTGTGCTTTTCCCTGTCCCAAATTGCATAAAGAAGCGCTCCGTAGACAATTCCCATTGTAATGTCAGCCGGAGTTCCATAGAAAACTATTCCATTTACTATGCCGGGGATGAGGAAAATAAACGCTGTTGAAATCGCTGATAATGCGTTTTTCTTTTTATCAAAGGTTTTTAAAAGAGGCAGAAGGAAAACTGCATTCAGCGCATAATAGCCCGCAAACTGAAGTCCTTCCTTATACTCTCTCATACTGATCTGTAAAAATATCCATTTAAACAGTGAAGTCACCGGAGGGTAATCTCCAAACTCCGGTGACACATTTCCATATTTTCCCGGAAAACCATCCAGGTAAAAAATCTGTTTTGCATCGGATGACCAAAAGTTGATGTCATCCCACCATGTAAATATCTGATCTTTGGTCAGGTATGTGATAGCTGCCATTATGACTACAAATGCAATTGGTGCAGGAGAAATCAATTTAAAAAGCTTTTGCCTTACTTCACCAGTTCCATCATTTTTAACTGCTTTAACTGCTTTTACAGCAATCTCCAAAATCATAAGAAGCGAGAAAGCATATATAATCTGCATTCCCCTTAGCATTGCGAATGCATAAAGCACAAATATAAATCCACCGCAGGTTACAGGTAATGTATCACATACACTTTCATCAAGTTCATATGCTATAAAAAACGCCGCTATAATAATTGCAGTTATAATAAGAAGCCACATAAACGAATTCCCCAAAACTTTTTAATCTTCATACTTTGTATATTGTACCACAATCAGGCATTTCTGAACGTCGCTAAAGCACAAACCTTTATAAATCTACATATTTGTTAATGCTTACTATTTCAAGGTTCACTATTGTGCTACAATTAGATTATTGTACTAGATTCTAGTTTATCGAGAGGTATGAAATATGTTTAAGGATGGGAAAATTTGGATCGCAAATGGGGGCGACGGAGAGAATCTTTTCCTTCTGCCCAAGATGGCAAACAGACATGGACTTATTGCCGGTGCTACAGGTTCCGGTAAGACAGTAACCTTGAAGGTTCTGGCTGAGTCCTTTAGTGACATGGGAGTTCCTGTATTTCTTGCAGATGTAAAGGGAGATCTTGCAGGAATGGTTACAGAAGGCTCCGGAATGGAAGAAAGAATCGAGAGATTTGGACTTTCAGGAACAGGATACGAGTACCAAAAATATCCTGTTAATTTCTTTGATATTTTCGGTCAGAAGGGTATCCAGCTTCGCACTACAGTCTCTGAGATGGGACCGATTCTTCTTTCAAGAATCATGGGACTCAATGATCTTCAGAGTGATATCCTTACAATTGCATTTAAGATCGCTGATGACAACGGCTGGTTTTTGTATGACACAAAGGATCTTAAGGCACTTCTTAATGAGATTTCCGATAACAATAAGGTTTACGCTGAGGAATATGGCAAGATGAGCCCTGTTTCCATAAGTGCAATCATTAGAGGCGTTGTTGCTCTTGAAACTCAGGGTGCAGATGTCTTCTTTGGAGAGCCTGCCCTTAACCTTATGGACTGGTTTACAACTGATTACAACGGCAAGGGTATGATCAACATCCTTGATTCCCAGAGCCTTATAAACAATGGTGTTTTGTACTCCACATTCCTTCTCTGGATGCTGTCTGAGCTTTTCGAGACACTTCCTGAGGTTGGCGATATGGAAAAGCCTAAAATGGTATTCTTCTTTGACGAAGCTCACCTTCTTTTCAAGGATTCATCAAAGGCACTTCTTGATAAGATTGAGCAGGTTGTAAAGCTCATCCGTTCAAAGGGAGTTGGCATTTACTTTGTAACACAGAATCCCAGAGATATTCCCGATGGCGTTCTTGCTCAGCTTGGTAACAAGATTCAGCATGCGCTTCATGCATACACACCTGCTGATCAGAAGGCTGTTAAAGCTGCTGCAGATTCCTTCAGAGAGAATCCTGAATTTAAGACCTATGATGCCATCATGGAGCTTGGAACAGGCGAAGCAGTTGTATCTTTCCTTGAGGAAAATGGAACACCTTCAATTGCCAAGAGAGCATTCATCCTTCCTCCCATGAGTAAAATTGGTGGAATTGATGATGGCCTCCGCGACAGCACAATTAAGGGAAGCCTTCTTTACAGCAAATATGCAAATCCTGTAGACAGTGATTCCGCATACGAGATGCTCCAGAGAAAGGGCGTACTCGACGCTGAGGAAGCTGCAAGAGCTAAGGCTGAGGAAGAAGCTGCAAAGGCAAAAGAAAAAGAAGAAGCTGCCGCTTTAAAGGCTGCTGAGAAGGAAGCTGCCGCTAAAGCAAAGGCTGAGGAGCGAGAAAAACAGAAGGCTGAAGCAGCAAAGAAAAGAGCTGCAAAATCTGTTGCTTCTACAGTATCCGGTACAGTTGGACGTGAAGTTGGTAAGGCTGCCGGAAAGAGCTTTGGTAAGTTCGGCAAGACCCTTGGCGGAAATCTCGGCGCAAGCCTTGGGCGAGGCATCATTGGCACTCTGTTCAAGATGTAATAATTAATAGCATTATTTATAAATAACAAAGCAAAAGGCTGTTCAAACTACACGAACAGCCTTTTGTGCTAAGAATCTACGTTGACTTTTGGATAAAAGCGGTGTGTCCACCCCTCCATGTATTTCACTATGATACTTATTTTTCCTGGATGGAAGGTAATATATCACCGCTCCGATATCATAGCAGTTTTTGGCAAATACAGATACTATGCTACCCGTAAACCTTTCAAGCATATCCGTCACAACATCTTCATCTGAGCGAAAATCTCCGCGGTCCACAGATAGCCCTTTAGGATCTGCAAACGCCGCTGATGATATAGTTCCATCTTTTCTCCAAAACATTTCCATAACCTCAGGTGGATATACCGCTCGATATAATTTTTCCATTTCATTAAACTTATTATCCATAAAACTGCATAATCCTCTCTGTAATTTCTTCTATAGTCGAAGGGATATTCTCAGTAATCTGCGCACCGAAATAATCAACTACAAAAATCTCAGCCTCATCGGATTCTCCTATCTCCAGTTCCATATGATCACGTCTAGAATTGTCATATTCTAGCTGAATACTGGATAACGCAGTAGGAAAAATCTCTGGTTGAATTGGAATGTTCTCTATGATTTTCCTGGTCTTTTCTATAACAGTTTTAGGAATAGCCGGAGCGCCATTGCCATTCCAGTTGTCACGTAGATTACTTATATTCTCGAGTTTTCTCAAATTATCAGCTTTTATGCTGTTACTAACCTGATTAGAATTATTCGCTACGACTCTTGAAATGCCAGCTGAATATGCCGCTACTCTCTCCATCTGACGTACTCTGTTGTATTCCTCTTCTGATATGATAACTACATTTTTGTTTTCTTTACGAGGAACAAAAATAATCTCTCCATCATATGCCAGGTCAAAATATTTTTTTATATTTGATCTTATATCCATTTGCTTAGCAATGAGCATATATCTGCCTCCTTACCAAATTGCGTACTCTTTTCCGTACTATTATATAACATATTTTCTTCTTGGTCATCATCTTAATTAAAATAAGCCCCGCTCAATGACCAGCGGGGCTCAAATATACGTCTAAAATTTTTATGCCATAAGCATGCGGAACATTTCAATAACCTGCTCCTTGGTTGCCTCTCTCGGGTTTCCGGGATAGCACGCATCATTAAGTGCATCTGTAGCAAGAACGTCAAGATCCTCTTCCTTGATCTTGTCAAGAGTCTTCGGAATACCAACATCCTCTGAAAGCTTTTTAACTGCAGCAATAGCAGCATCTCTGTACTCTTCCTGCGACATATTGTCTACGCCTTCAACGCCCATTGCTCTTGCAACTTCACGAAGTCTCTCACCTGTGTACTCGCGGTTGAACTCCATGGAGATTGGAAGGAACATAGCACAT
>JAEEGL011939429.1_pt1 | contig 15431 bp, 10 predicted proteins | sample 9134231 | NCBI WGS metagenome assembly JAEEGL01 (sample SAMN16246548, study PRJNA631951) | gut metagenome | biome: gut microbiome; feature: rumen; material: fiber-attached | host: Bos | place: Iran: Karaj | collected 2018-10 | reverse complement strand
TCCCGATTCTGAGTCAGGGTATCTGTACTTGCAGCGGGCCGCCCGTGAGGAGCCTTTCACGGAGTCGGATAGCAAGCTTTTCGATTCTTTCGTGACGGTCTGCGAAAAGATTACCTTTGCCGCCTTTGACCGCCTGCGGGACAAGGAATCCCTGGACGTGCTCAAGAACGTGGTCCGCAAAGACGGCATCGTCTATTCGTCGAAGGTCATGGAAGACCTTGTAGCCCTGGCGGATCGTTTGGCGCCCCTGCCCCTGCCGGTCATTATCCGCGGGGAAACGGGCACGGGCAAAGAGGTCTTTGCCCGCTACCTGCACAACCATAGTCCCAGATGCGATAAGCCCTTTATTGCGGTGAACTGCGGAGCCATTCCAGAATACCTTATAGAATCGCTGCTGTTCGGGCATGCCAAGGGTTCGTTTACCGGAGCTATCGACAACCGGAAGGGCTATTTCGAAGAAGCCGACGGAGGAACCATCTTTCTGGACGAAATCGGGGAACTGCCCCTGAACATGCAGGTGAAGCTTTTGCGGGCTCTGCAAGAAAAGCACATTACCCGTGTAGGGGACAATCGGGAAATTCCCGTGAACGTGCGGGTGATTTCTGCCACCCATGTGGACCTGGAAGAGGCCGTTAAAGAGAAAAAGTTCCGCGAAGATCTGTATTTCCGCATTCAGGTCATGCCAATCCAGGTGCCGCCTCTCCGGGAACGGGGGCAAGACGTGGTGCTCTTGGCCGAGGAATTCTTGAAACGCTACGGCGCGGAGTATGGGCGAGGCAAGTTCAAGCTCAGCCGCAATGCCGAAAAGGCCCTGCTCAGCTACCACTGGCCGGGAAACGTCCGTGAACTGGAAAATAAAATCCAGAAGGCGCTTGTCCAGGCGGTCCACGGCGTGATACAGCCGGCGGACTTGGGTCTTGAAACTATCCAGAAAGATGCGAAGGAATCGCCCAGGACGCTGAAAGAGGCGAGAGAAACCGTTGAGCGTGAAGTCATCGGCAACGCTTTGCGGGACTCCAACGCGAACCTGACCCTGGCGGCAACCATTCTCGGCATTGACCGCAAGGTCTTGCGAGAAATTATGGAACGGCTGGGTATGAAAAAGGAAGACTTTAAGTGAGACAAGAGGTCAATATGGAACTTTGGCACGGAATTTGCAAATCTTTGGGTATGAACAAGACTAAATTCATATCCGCAATTCTCTTCGCGACGGCAATCTCTTTTGCCGCCGGCGAATCCTCTGCACCTGAATCTTACGTTCCGACCCCTGCCGAAAAGCAGGAATTCTCCAAGGAAACCCCGGATTTAAGCCAGCAGGAGCGAGCAGACTGGCAACGCATGCGTGAAGAACGCAAGCAGGCCAGGGAGCAAATTCTTTCCAAGCTTCGCGAAGCTCCGCCTTCAGAACGCAATCAGATGCGTCAAAACGGTTTGAAAAATCGTGACGAAAGACCCCGTTTCGAAGGGGAATTCCCGAAAAACCAGCCCCGCGAAAGGGAGATGTTTGACCCGAATCGTGGGAACGGTCGCCCAGACTTTAAAGACCGTGAACCAATGCGGGATAAACCCGACGCTCCTCCTTCGAAGGGCGGAAAGCCAATGGGCAAATAGCCCTGGAATCTATTCCATTTCTTCGTCGTCGCTGTGGCGGATAACGGTAGCGCCCAGCTTTGCCATTTTGGCTTCGAAATCTTCGTAACCGCGGTCCAGATGGTACACGCGGCTTACTGTGCTTTCACCGTCGGCGATAAGGGCCGCAAGCACTAGGGCTGCCGTAGCCCGCAAGTCAGAACCCATGATTTCGGTGCCTTCTAGAGGCGTGCCGCCCTTGATGGTGGCGGTGTTTCCGTTAATCTGAATATTTGCGCCCAGGCGTTCCAGTTCGGCTACGTGCTTGAATCGGTCGTTGTAGACGGTATCTTGAATCAGGCTGTTGCCGGGCACGGAAACCAGGGTGGCCATTAGGGGAGCCTGCATATCGGTAGGGAAACCGGGGAAAGGAAGTGTAGATATGCTTACGGGTTTCAGTTCCAGCCCGCGGGCATCTACCTGGGCCCAGTCGGGTCCTACATCCACCTTGCAGCCCATTTCACGGAAAACGTCCAGGGTAGAGGCGATGTGTTCGGGAATAATTTTGTTCACCTTGACGCAGCCACGGGTGATGGCCGCTCCGCACAGGAACGTGCCTGCCTCGATACGGTCGGGAATGGTAAAGCACTTGCCTGGGCGCAGGCTTTCTACGCCTTGCACGGTGAGGGTTCGTGTGCCGCGGCCCTGGATTTTTGCACCCATAGACACCAGAAAATCCACCAGGTTGTCAATCTCCGGTTCCAGCGCCGCATTCTGGAGCACGCTGGTGCCCTTGGCGAGGGTGGCAGCCATCAGCACGTTCACCGTAGCGCCAACGCTGGAAATGGGGAAGTTGAAGTTACCGCCGGGGAGCCGCCCTTCGCAGGTGGCTTCCACATAGCCGCGGGTAAGGGTAATCTTTGCGCCCAGTGCCTCGAGGCCTTTCAGGTGCAAATCTACAGGACGGGGCCCCCAGGCACATCCTCCGGGCAGCGAGACGCGGCAGCGTCCAAACCTGGCCACCAGAGGCCCCAGCACGTAGAAGCTTGCGCGCATGGTCTTTACCAGTTCGTAGGGAGCTTCCAAGTGGTCCGCCTGGCGGGTGTCAATTTTTAACACATGGGCTTCACCGCTGATATGGCAGCCGATGACCCTGAGCACATCGCTCATGGTCTTCATGTCTTTCAGGTGGGGGACGTTGGTAATTTCAGAAACCCCATCGGCGAGGAGTGCTGCTGCCATCACCGCCAACACGGCGTTTTTCGCTCCAGAAATTTCTACTTCGCCTTCCAGAGGTTTCTTTACTTGATGGACTTCAAAACGGTACATACAAATCTCCTAGTCCTTGTAAACAACGCGGGTCCGTGCAATCCAGTCGTGGAGCGCCCTGCGCTTCGGGTCGATACATACGATCAGGTAGCCGAGGCCGTACAAGGTAAGTGTTAACTGCGTAAAAATGCTCGCCATATAGCGCACACAAGAAAGCCCCCAGCTGAGCTTTTCGCCTTGGGCCGATTCGATGCGGATTTTAAGGAGCATCTTGCCCGGCGTGGCAGAAAATTTTCCGGTAAAAAAGATAAAGTAGATAGCCTGGAGGATAGAGCAAATCAGCATGAATTCCCACATTCCGGGGGCGTTGAAAAAGTTGTTCATGGCCTCTGCGGAGGTGGGGTCGTCAAGGAAAGCAGCCGCAAGCCCCTGGATTTTGTCCAGGTCTATGGAATGTGTTCGGCTCATGATGAACAGCACGATTCCGCCGAACAGCCCAACGATAAAGTTGTCGATGATATAAGCAACCAGCCGCACGAAAAATCCGGCGTAATGCTTTCCGGTCTGGGTCTGCTTCAAAAGCTGTTCGATGGCGTCTTGCAGGGCCTCTTCACGGGAGGCGTGGGTTTTTGCCTCCAGGGTGTCTTTCCAGGGCTTCCAGTTTTCTTCGCCGGAATGCCAGACCAGGGTGTCGTCCGTAATCTTTTTTGCTTCTACAAAACCGAGAATCTCGTCCAGGGTATAGGGGCCTTGCCGCCTTTCACCCTCGGTGATGGATTCATCTATAAAAAACCATGACATATCCTTTACAAATCTAGAAAAAAATCGATGTTATTTAGGGCCGATTTCTGTTCTTTTCGACCTAAAACTACAACAATGAACGCTAAAAAAATTCTAGATTTGGGTGCTATGAATATATTTGTGCCTGGCCAGCGTTATGTGAGCCGATCGGAACCGGACCTGGGTCTCGGTATTGTTTCGGAATTGCAGGGCCGCAACGTCGTCTTCCGCTTTCCCCTTTTAAACCAGACTCGAATTTACCGCACGGATAGCGCTCCCGTCGAGCGTTTCGTATTGAATCCGGGAGAGACCGCCAAAAGCGAGAAGGGAGCATCCTTCGTTATCGAATCTCTCCGGGAATCAGCGGGCGTCGTTGTCTATGTTGGTCGTGGTGGCAAGGAAATCAAGGAATCTGACCTGGTGGCAAAACAGGGGGCCCGCGTTGTTGACCTTTTCAAGGCCCTTTCCAATGTGGGTGCCGACGGTATCTACGGTGGTAATTCCCAGGGTGACGTTTCATCCAAGGCTTTTGACCGCCGTAGCCGTGCCCTGGCTTTAAGTTGCAAGTGGCAATCCTCTCCGGTGCGTGGCATGATTGGGCCCCGTGTCGATAAGATTCCTCACCAGTATTACCTGTGCTATAGGGCCTGCTCCAGCACGGCACTCCCGAGGCTCATGCTTTCTGACGAGGTGGGCCTGGGCAAGACCATCGAGGCGGGCATGATTTGGCATGCCCTCAAAGCCCGTGGCCGTATCGAAAAGACCTTGATTCTCGTTCCAGATACCCTGAAACACCAGTGGATGGTAGAAATGAAGCGCCGCTTCAACCAGCTGTTCACCCTGGTGGACGATGGTTACATGCAGAGCATATTCGTGAACGTAGAAAAAGACGAGGCCAAACCAAACCCCTTTATGAGGAGCAACAACTTTATCGTTTCTGTGGAGCTTCTCATCAAGCAGGTCGCCCTGATCGAAGACCTGCTCAAGATTGACTGGGACATGACCATCGTAGACGAGGCTCACCACCTGGTCTGCGAAGACGGCTTTACCAGCCGAGAATACACGCTGGTAAACGCCATTTCCAAAAAGACCAAGGGCCTGCTGCTTTTGACGGGAACTCCTCTGCAGCTCAATCCGGAGTCCCAGTTCAACCGTCTCAAGATGTTGGACCCTACCCGTTTTACGGACTACAAGGAATTTATCGCCGACCAAGAGGCCTACAACAAGCTGGTAAACGACCTCAAGAAGATTCCCACAGACCCGAACCACCAGATGAGCTGGGACGACCTCTACGAGGCCGTGCCCAAGAATTCCAAGATTCGCCCCTGGCTGGAGCAGGAAAGCTCCAAGTCTTTGACGGCAGGGGAGTGGATTCGCCGAATTGTAGATGCCATGGGTACAGGTTCCGTGGTGTTCAGGAACACCCGCAAGGGCGTGGGCGGTTTCCCGAAACGCATCTTGGATGCCATTCCGCTGGAACCCAATCCAGAATACCGGGACATGGTAGAAATTGCCGCCCAGAAATACCTCTACATGGAAGAGGGTGCGACTGGCGACGACCTGACCACGGACATTCAGGAGAACGGTCTTCTCTGTACCCAGTATTCCGACGCCTGGGACAAGGACGAACGCATTGTCTGGCTCAAGGGATTCCTGAAAAAGCACCAGAAAGACAAGATTCTCTTGATTTGCGAAAGCGAATCCGTTTTGATGGCACTTAAGACCGTGCTTACGGAATACCTGGGCGAAGGCGGTCTTGCCGTGTTTAGCGAAGGTATGAGCATTCTTGCTCGCGACAAGGCGGCAGCAAACTTCAGCAAGCCTAATGGAGCGAACATCCTTATCGCTTCTGAAATCGGTGCCGAAGGCCGGAACTTCCAGTTCTCCCATCATTTGATTCTTTTCGACCTGCCTCTGGATGCGGCCCTGGTAGAACAGCGCATCGGCCGTCTGGACCGTATCGGCCAGACCAAGGATATTTATGTGCATGTGCCCTACGTGAAGGGCTCCGGCCAGGAGGTGATGTTCCGCTGGTACGACGAAGGCCTGAACGCTTTTGGCGCGCCTCTGATGGGCGGAGGCGAGCTGTTCCTCAAATATACGGACAGCTTGATTGAAGCTCTGGCAGATCCTCTGAACAGCATGGAAAACTTTATGGCCAAGGTCATTCCCGCGGTTCAGAAAGATTCCGAACAGATGCGCAAGAAAATCGAGAAGGGTCGTGACCGCCTGCTGGAGTTCAACTCCCGCAACCCGGAAAAGGCGAAGGAGATTACCGACGCCATCGAGAAAATTGACGCCGAGCCGGAGATGAAGGACTTGCTGCTGGATTCCCTGAAGGCTCGTGGGCTGGACATTGAACCCAGCGCCATTGCCGGCTGTTCCGTGATTACCATGGGTCCCCAGATCGAAGCGGGCACGGTTCCCGGTATGCCCACTCGCGCCATGATGGCCGCCCAGAGCGAAGACGAGGAGCAGGGTTCCGATGCCATCTCCCTTACGGTGACCTTCGACCGCAAGGTGGCCATGATTCACGACGAGGTGGATTTTGTAAGTTTGGAACACCCGTTGGCCCAGGGCGTTATCGACTACGAGACCGGCGTGAACCACGGTACGGTGGCCTGCTCCATTTGGCAGGACTCGGGCCTGCGCGGGCTCATGATGCAGTACAACTTTGTAGTGGAACTGCCCGTGCCCGAGGAGTGGGGCATGTCCGATATCGTTGGACCCTGCTATGCATCTGCCTTGATTGACCCTACAGGCAAGGACATGTCTTCTGTTCTCGAGAATCTGAAGACGGCAAGCCTCAGGGATGTGGCTGTGCCTCGCGGGAACAAGGCCGTCGATGCGACCCTTAGGTTCTTTGCCAAGGAAGGTCTTGGCTTTGCACGCCAGTCCATCAACGCCATGGCGAAGGAATATGCCGAAAAGGCCGCCGACCTGGTGGAAAAACGCACCGAGCAGGAATACCAGCGCATGAACCACCTGATGCTGATGCGCGGCCACGGTGGAAGCTCCACTGCCTTGCAGCAGATGAAAAAGAACGTGACGGAACGCCGTAAAATCGTTTCCACCCCGCAACTCCGCCTGGACGCTATCCGACTTTTGGTCTGCCGATAAGAAATTTATGAAGTATGTGTAATGACTAGTGTGGAATGTGTAGTGTGAAATGTGTAATGTAAAACTGGTGCATTTTCGTCATGTATGCAATTCTTCTTCGTCATGTTCGCGAAGGCGAACATCTGCTTGCTGTTATCAAGCGGATCCTCGCCTGCGCGAGGATGACGCCTCTTGAGTCCAACTATCCTAACTCCTAGCCCCTAGATCCTACCCCCTATCCTATGAGTGAACTTCGTAAGAACATCCTGAATGAATCCCGCCGCATTGTTGTAAAGATCGGTTCCCGAATTCTGGTGGACAGCGCCAAGGGCGGTGTCCGCAGCCGTTACATCCAGAAGCTTGCCGATTCCGTTTCCCGCCTAATCGAAGCGGGCAAGGAAGTGGTGATTGTCACCAGCGGTGCTGTGGGTACGGGCATGGCGGAACTGGGCTACAAGGAAAAGCCCACCAACATGGCCGAAAAGCAGGCCTGCGCCGCCGTGGGCCAGATCGACCTGATGTACGCCTACCGGGAAATGTTCCGCTGGGTGGACCTTTCTGTGGGCCAGATTCTCCTTTCGGCTGATGACTTCCGGGACCGCACGCGCTATAAGAATTTGCAGAACACCATCAAGGCCATGCTTGCCCGAAAGATCGTTCCCATCATCAACGAGAACGACTCCTTGGCGGTGGCCGAAATCAAGGTGGGGGATAACGACAAGCTTTCTAGCGACGTGGCCCTGTTCTTGGATGCCGACCTGCTGTTGATTTTCACTGACGAAGACGGACTTTTCGACGACAACCCGAAAAAGAATCCCGACGCCCGTCTGTTGCGTTTCGTTCCCGAAATTACCCCCGCTATCCTTGCCCTTGCAGGCAAGCCCGGCGAGGCGGGTTCTGCGGTCAGTACCGGCGGTATGCGTAGCAAACTGGATTCTATCCGCAATGTGACCCGGAGTGGTGCCAACGCATTCCTTGCCAACGGCATGAAGGTGCTGCCCCATCAGGTGGTCCTTGAAAATGCGGTGGGCACGTTCTTTGCCGGTTCCAAGAACAAGTTGAACAGCCGTCAGCGCTGGCTCCGCTTTATTACCACCCCCCGCGGAAGCGTGGTGGTGGACGAGGGCGGCTCCAAGGCCCTGCGCGAAAAGCATTCCAGCCTGCTTCCTGTAGGTGTGCTTGCGGTCAAGAAGCATTTTGACAAGGGTGACCTGATCGAAGTTCTGGATGAGTCTGGAACGGTAATTGCCCGCGGCGTGGCAGGCTTCGACAGCGAAACCTTAAAGCTGGTGCTCCGCAAAAAGACACGGGAAGTCCACGAGATTTTGGGCAGTTCCGTGCCCGACGAACTGATTCACAAGAACGACCTGGTGGTATTCTGATGCTGAACTGGGAAACTCTTCTTTCGGCTACCCGCTATGGTCACCCCGCAGACCGTGATCCCAACCGTTCGGACTTTCATAGGGATTTTGACCGCATCGTTTTTTCTACGGCGTTTCGCAGGCTGGGCCGCAAGACACAGGTGCACCCGTTCTCCGTAAACGACCACGTGCACAGCCGCCTGACCCACAGTATCGAGGTGGCCAGCGTGGGCCGCAGCCTTGCGGTGACGGTTTACCACCTGATAAAGAAGTACCTGCCCAAGAGCATCAACGAGTACCATTTCGGAACCATCGTCCAGTCTGCCTGCCTGGCCCACGATATCGGTAACCCGCCCTTCGGGCATGCAGGGGAGTCCGCCATTCGGGAATGGTTCCGCAAGAACCGCAATTCCGACCCTCTGAAGGACATGACCGACAAGGAACTGGCGGACTTCGAGAACTTTGACGGCAACGCCCAGGGTCACCGCATTCTCTCCAAGCTGGAATACCACTTTCTGGACGGCGGCATGCGCCTGACCTACGCCACCATCGGGGCCATGATCAAGTACCCGTCTCTGGCGTGCTACGGTCACCCTACCAGCCTGTTCTCTACCGAGGCGGATTTGTACAGGACCACAGCGGAAATTCTTGGTCTTCCCGAAATCGGGAACGGAAAGTGGGTGAGACACCCCCTGGTTTACCTGATGGAAGCCGCCGACGACATCTGTTATTCCATCCTCGACGTAGAAGACGCCATCGAGCTGGGCATCCTTACCTTCGCTGACGTCCGCGACATGTTCAGCTATCTGTGCGGCCCGGACATCAACATCGACAGGGAATACGAAGAAAACGGCCAGAACTTTAGGGACTTCCTCTCCAGCGTTCGCGGCAAGGCTATTCAGAACCTCATCGACGATGTGGCGGTGGTCTTTGCCAACAATTACGAGCAGATTATGGAAGGCACTCTGGACAAGCACCTGATAGACCTGTCCCGTTCCGATGCCATGCGTGGAATCTTTATCGCCAAGCGTCTGGGCCGTGAACGCATTTATCCCGACCGCCGCAAGACGGAACTGGAAGTAGGGAGCTACACCACCCTGAGCACCGTGCTGGACGCCTTTATCAGCGGTGTTCACGACTATCGGGTGAACGTGAAGAGCTCCTACCGGGCAAGCCGAATCGTGCGCCTGATTGGCAACGCCAAGATTGGCCAGAGCGTCACTACCGCCGAGGCCTACCACCAGGTGCTGGACTTTGTGAGCGGCATGACCGACAACTATGCCACCTACCTGGCCCGCCAAATCGGCGGCCTGGTGACCGGGCTGTAAGCTTTATTCGGAAGGTCATAAGCCCCGCTTGTCCTTCTGTCATTCTGGAGGCCCCGAAGGGGCCGATAGAATCCATTTTTTTTTGGGAGAAATAGTTTTTTTTGTGCGTTTCGCCCTTTTTTATGATATATTTATCCATGTAATGTCGCGGAAATCGGCGATGCGTCTTGTTGTGCAGACTGGACTTGTGCGGCAGGCGGTTCGTCGGTTTTTGAAGAGGAACTTATAAGTTTATAGACTGGTTTGACATAGTTTGAGCGTTGCTCTTGAACTCTATCTGAAATCTGGAAAATTTCTAATACCTGAGTTTAAGTGGCAAATGTTCACGCCCCAGTGGGCGTGGGTCGTTTGTGCTTTTCAGGTATAGGCATTCCAGAGCCTCAGATAGGATTGCACTGACAACGGCTCACGCTTTTTTTGTGGAAAATTCAAAAACAGGCTGAACCGAAATCAGGGCATTCCAAGGCAGGCAAAAACATGTCGCCCAAGGAGGCTCTATGCAAAAAGGGACTATCTCGCTTTTAACGTCACCCTGGAGCCACACAGGGTGGAAACACCTTGTCATTGCGAGCACCCTTGGGTGCGTGGCAATCTCTAGCTTGCTTCTCCTCGCCGCCTGCGGAGATAGCGGCAGTGGCTCGGACGATAAGCTGGCCCGTGAGGTAGGCTCCATTTTTGAACTGGGTCCCTGTACGGCCGACCGTGAAGGCGACACGGTTTTCGTGAAGGACAAGAAGATTGACTACCTGTGTACCGACGAGGACTGGGTGGACATTACCACGCTGGCCGATGGTGACACACCTTCTGACGACAATCCCTCCGATAACAATCCCGACGACCCTTTCGTTAAACAGGAAACGGTGCAGGACCGGAGTGAACTTTCCTTGTGCAGCGTGTCTGGCCTGGGAGAAGAGGTCCTTGTTTTGCAGGATTCTCTTTATTTCATGTGCGACGGGACCAAGTGGGTTCCAGATTCTGCCCGTGGCTATCTTGTGAGGAACGCCTCCATCACCGGTGCCGCCATAAAAGGGCCCTTCAAGTTCAATTCCCTTTTGGAACTTCGCGTGCTACGTCTGTCAAATGACTCGCTCCGTTATTCTGGCAACGTTTATCCGGACGAAATCTCCAGCAACAAGGGCGATTTTGTGATACCCAAGGTGAACCTGGTTTTCCCCTATGGGGAACTGGTGGTCAGGGGACAATGGCAGAACGAGGTTTCCGGACAGTGGAGCAAGGATTCCCTGACGCTCCGTGCACTTGTCGATTTGAGTTCAAGGACAGAGGCGAATGTTAACCTGCTTACGGAACTGGAATATGACAGGGCTGTTAACCTGGTCAACAACGGTTACAGTGTGTTTGCCGCCAAGAAGCAGGCACAATACGAAATCATGACGGCCTTCGGTTTTGCCACCGCCATAGAGAATGCTGAAAGCCTGAAAATGTTCGTAGATTCGGCAAGCGATCAACACGATGCCAACGCAACCCTGATGGCGATATCCCTTTTGTTCTTGGGCGACCGTAACGATGCTTCCGTTGTCACGGCGATAGATTCCTTTAAGGCGGATTTTACCCAGGACGGTTCGTGGGACGACAACCAGGCAAAAGCGGCCATGGCCGACTGGGCCGAGGGCTTTGACGCGGGGACCATACGCGTGAATGTCAAGAGCTGGAATATTTCGGATGTTCCCAAGTTTGAAACCTACCTGAATAGCTTTTGGAACAATGTCTATGGCCTTGGCGGCTGCGCCAAGAACCGCTACGGAACCATAACGAAAAACACGAACGAACTGAGCAGGAATTACGATGTCCACTACATCTGTATCGACGACCTTTGGCGGCGGGCCAGCGATTACGAAAAGGATACCTACCAGTGGACCGCCGGGACAAAGGGAGAAGTCAAGAAAGGGAACGTCACTGACACCTATTACACATACAATGGTTCGAGATGGGTGGTGGCGGATAGGGAAAATGCCATCGGGCTTTGTGTTGGGACGACTGGCGTGGTCAAGGAGTATAACGGTACCTACTATATCTGCAAATCGGGTAGTTGGACCACGGCAACGGCATTGGAGTATGATACCTACGGCTGGACTGCGGGAACAGAAGGCGAGGTGAGGCTCGGTAGTGTCAACACTTCGAATTACTATGTCTATGAAAATGGGGCATGGAGGGCTTCGGCCAACACGATAGAGAACAACCTGGGTGCCTGTGTAACGAGTCGTCTGGGCGAGGTTGGCAAGTCGGGGAATACGTATTATACCTGTAAAAATGATGGCTGGGCAATGGCCACGGCGTTGGAGTATGACACCTACGGCTGGACTGTGGGAACGGAAGGTGAGGTGAGGACGGGTAGTGTCAGCACTTCGAATTATTACGTCTATGAAAACGGGGCGTGGCGAGCTTCTACAGGTACAATTGAAAACAATCTAGGAGCCTGTGTAACGAGTCGTCTGGGCGAGGTTGGCAAGTCGGGGAATACGTATTATACCTGTAAAACAGATGGGTGGACAATATCCACAGCATTGGAGTATGATACCTACGGCTGGACTACGGGAACAGAAGGCGAGGTGAGGCTCGGTAGTGTCAACACTTCGAATTACTATGTCTATGAAAATGGGGCATGGAGGGCTTCGGCCAACACGATAGAGAACAACCTGGGAGCCTGTGTAACGAGTCGCCTGGGAGAGGTTGGCAAGTCGGGGAATACGTATTACATCTGTAAATCGAATGGATGGCAATTTGCCACGGCGTTGGAGTATGATACCTACGGCTGGGGTAATGGTTATGATGGAGAAATACGTAAAGGAAGTGTAACGAACATTTATTATTTGTTTAATGGAACAAATTGGGGTTATGCAGAACGAGAAAATGAAATTGGCCTCTGTATTGGGTCAACGGGAGTAGTTGCTGAATATGATGGAGTGTATTACATTTGCAAATCAAATAACTGGCGGGAAGCGAATGAATTTGAATATGATACATATTGCCTAGGAATAGAAACAGATGGAACTGTGAAGGCTGGTTGTGTGAATACAAATAATTACTATATCTATAAATCTAATGAATGGATTGCGGCTACTCAATTGGAATATGACACATATTGTTTAGGCGTTGTAGAAGACGGAGCGGTAAGAAAGGGTTGTGTAAATACAAGATTATATTACATCTATGAAAATGGGTCGTGGCGTGCTTCGGCCAACACGATAGAGAACAATTTGGGTGCTTGTGTAACAAGTCGCTTGGGCGAGGTTGGTAAATCGGGGAATACGTATTACATCTGTAAATCGAATGGATGGCAAATGGCAACGACCTTAGAATACGATACATATGGCAAAAAATGTACCAAAGATGGTTTTATCGTAAATGGAAATGTTAGTGTTTATAATAAATATGTGTGTGATGACGAAATGTTTAGGGCAGCAAATGCAAAGGAAATTTCATTGAACAAGGGTTGTGTCAGTTATACTATAAATGCTCAAATAAAAATAAGAATTTCAGAAGCATTAGATTCTCTTTATACCTGTGAAAATAACTTGTGGAATGGTTCTGCCAAGACTTATTATGTCCAAGGATCTATGGCGGATAAAAGAGATAATCAAACTTACAAAACAGTGACAATTGGTATGCAAAAATGGATGGCACAAAATCTGAATTATGAATATAGACTTGGTATGTACTCCCAAAGTTGGTGTTACAATAATTCAACGAACAACTGTACTAAATACGGTAGGCTTTATACATGGGCTGGTGCTATGGACAGTGCAGGGCTTTTTACCACTAATGGGACAAACTGCGGGAATGGCAGAACCTGTTCGCCGACTTATCCAGTACGAGGGGTTTGTCCAGAGGGATGGCATTTGCCGAAAAAAAGTGAAATTGAAACATTATTTACTGCAATAGGTGGAAAAGCTACGGCGGGATTAATGATGAAGTCCACTAGTGGTTGGTTTAACAACCAAAATGGACTTGATGCCTATAGTTATTCCGCCATCCCTGCTGGTTATATGAATGATAGGGACTCGTTTAAAGACAATAGTTTCTATGCCAATTTCTGGACGGCTTCGCAGTATAATAGTTACAGCGCATACTATATGGAACTGGGAACTGGTAACGGAGCGTCGTTGTCTGATTTCGGAAACAAAGGTTATGGTTTTAGTATTCGTTGCCTCCAGAACTAAGACCATCACTAGAAATTAACATAACATTTCATTAGCCATGAACCTCCGAATCCATAGCTAATGAACAACAAGCCAATTGGTTCGGAAAATGAGTAAGAAATTATGATAAAAAAGAAACAAACAAAATCCGAAGTTATCGCCAATTTGCAGCAAATACCGCTAAACAAGGCAAAAAGCGAGTTTATCGTAAAATATGACGACTCTATATTGGGAACATTGTACATTTCCAAAGGAAGTATTCAATGGTATAGCAAAAGCAAGAGTACTCCAACCTGCGATTTAACATGGAAACAATTTGCCGAATTGATGAGCAAACAGAAAGGAGTGTAAAATGGTAAATGCATTTGTTATCGAATGGACTGGACCATATATAAATCCAAGGGAAGTTGATGTTAGCAACATATTGTATCTCATTACAGGTAATTTACCGCAGGGACCTGCAGCTGAAAAGATTCGATATGTCGGAATAACAACAAATGACCCAGTAACGCGATTTGACAAGAACCATCCGTTTTGGAAATTGACGGAGGATAATCGGAAGTTTTGGGTTGGGAAAATAAGAAAATGTTCAATACAAAGGTATTCTGATGCAGAATGGCTTCTTGTTCATTTTCTTTATATGCAAAAAGATAACCCGCAAGTGGTCCTGTTAAATGAAAGAAAAAAAACAGAGCCCAAAAATCCGATATGTATTATTAACAGATGGTTTAAAGCGAGTGATGGTGAAGAGTATACAAATTACATTTTTCCATTTAAACATATTCCTGATGTGCTCTTCTGGAATCCGTCCAAAAAAGAACTTTTAACCTCAGAGAAAATTTATATAGAAGAATGATTCTATGAAAAGCACAAAAGTGTACGTGGACGCTATAGTATTGCTGTAATGTCCCTCAATCCTTCGGCAGGTTCAGGAAACTTGATTCGCGATACCGCGACAGCCCGACCCGCGCCAGCGGGGAACGCCCTAAAACACAATCTTTGCGATGCTACCTGCCAGGCCGGGGATTGTGTAGCGGTAGTTCTTGCCGTTTACCCACATAGAGAGGGCGGTGTCAATCCATTCCCTTTCGCAGGTAATTTTCCGGATGACGATGTCAGTGCCGGTATCGCCGTCTTCGAAGGAGTAGTACCCGCGAAACCTGATGGGCCTGTCTTCTCCGTGCAGGAGTACGGCCACGTCGGCGGTGCCCATGTCCGAATCGATGGAAATGGACTGCACGTCACCGAAACGCTTCACCATCTCGTTGTTCCGCACGAATTTTTCGACGGCCTTGTCGCGAATGTTTCCGAGAAGGGACATGTTTCCCCTAGCGAGGCAATGTCAAAATTTCCACCCCGTCCTTGGTGCGGACGATGGTGTGTTCCCACTGGGCTGAAAGTGAACCGTCACGGGTCACGGCGGTCCAGCCGTCGTTCAGGGTCTTGGTGCCGGGCTTGCCCACGTTGATCATGGGTTCTACCGTGAACACGTTGCCCACCTCGATGAAGGGGGTGCGTTCGGAGTTGCGGAAATGGAGCACCGTGGGTTCTTCGTGGAAACCCCGGCCAATGCCGTGGCCGCAGTAGTCTTCCACCACGCTGAAGCCGTGCTCGTCGGCGATGTCCTGGATGGCGCAGCCGATGTCGCAGAAACGGGCCCTGGGCTCGCCGGCGGCGCGGATGCCTTCTTCCATGCAGAACTTTGCGGTATCTACCAGTTCCTGGGCGAGGCTGGAAACCTTGCCTACGCAGAACATGGCGGAGGTGTCGCCGTGGTAGCCCGGAAGGATGGTGGTGATGGCGCTGTGCACGATATCGCCGGCTTTAAGGCCGGTATCGGCACGTGGGATGCCGTGGCACACCACTTC
>JAEEGL011147128.1_pt1 | contig 15431 bp, 19 predicted proteins | sample 9134231 | NCBI WGS metagenome assembly JAEEGL01 (sample SAMN16246548, study PRJNA631951) | gut metagenome | biome: gut microbiome; feature: rumen; material: fiber-attached | host: Bos | place: Iran: Karaj | collected 2018-10 | reverse complement strand
GTGAGGGTTCCCCCCCCAAACATAAACTTCCCAATCTGTCAAAATTATGTTATAATATAAATATTGTGCGACATTAACAAAAATAAACAAACATGGTAAATATATCGTCCCAAACTCCAGAACGCCTCCAAACCGCTTTAAAATGCGTCACAGCGCAAATTTCACACGCCCTACCACGCCCCACCGCCACATCTAAACGCCGCCACCACGCAACATCGCCACGTCTGATCCACGCCTTCTAACCACCAAAAACCCGCCAGCGGTGTGTGAACTGGCGGGCGACTTAGAATGGTTGTTTTACATTTAGGTTTTATTGATTGATTGTGAAAGAATTTGATGTTAAAATCAAAACCTTAATAAAAGAGGGTGAATGTACTACCGGTTGGTCTATTTCTATTATATCACACAATGCACTTGTTCAAAAGATTTATACAAATATTTTTGATCTTCTGATTTTCAAAACGCAGCAATCCTTGCTTATAGTAACGTAAACAGAGAGCTAAATAAAAGTTCTCTCTGATATTTACAAACATGGTATCTTCAGTATGATCATTAAAATCACATGCGAACTTATGTATCGCATTCGGTTCATATTTCTCACTCATATATAGATGACCATTTTTACTATTCCAGATACCAATATTAATACCATTAATAATCAGAAGCCCATAGAATTTGCAATCTGGCGGTCTTTTCTCTATGAAGTGTGTATTGTCTTTTAACATCTGATTATCAATCGCATAACGTCCGAAACTTGTATTCTCAATCAATTTACCAAACCGACTTTCTTTTTTAACTTTTCTATATTCATCATTTCTAGCATAATTAACTACAATCAACCCGTCATTAAAAGTCTTAAATTCACTATTATAGGGAAGCTCCAAATTCCAATAAGCAAAATAAGGATTTGTGATGCTTAGAGCATTACCCAAAAATATCACTTGACCATCTCGCAACCGGAATACTGTTTCCATGAGATCTAGCATTAAATTAACTTCATTTTTAAGATATTTGTAAAGACCAGAATCGTCAATCAAGAATTCATCAAATATAATAGTTTTAACCTTCGGAAACGCTGTAGACTTTAATATATTCGCAGTAGAAAGTGGCACAGCGAACCCACAAACTTCACCATCACAAGTGAACTCTGTGAGCATTTTCTTCTTTCTAATACCCAACTCCAAATCATCAAAGTAGCCATTATTTTGAATATCACTCCAAAAAGTAGCCAGAGCCGAATCTAGCTCTGTTTTGTAACGTCTTATATAAATAAATTGTTCGCCATTCTTAATAAATTTTTTCAACATCGCAACCTTGCTGCCAAACGTCTTGCCTAACCCTCGTTCAGTAATCACAAATGCGAGTAAAAAATTATAACTAAATAATTTGTCAAAGTTGTAATAAAATCCCATATCATCCTTTCTAGGAGCAGGCGGAGCAATTAATATAGTTAAGCACTACAAATACCAAATAGACGAAGATAGTGGTCGCCTTTTCAGCGAGGATGAGCCCACATTATCTTTACTTAACCTTAATATTAAAGTCCACCTGCAGGTAATACAGCTTCGGGCTTTAACCCTAGCTATCTTAATTATAGCATATTTATCCACATGTGGAAAAGTGAGAACAATTTCAAGCACAATTTTAGTCTTGCATAACCACATTTTTTCATATACAATTAAATTACAAAAACTTAATAAAAGGAGCGGATGATAAAATGTAAATACAAGCAAAAGTTCAAACTACCAAATTATTTACACTACTATAAAATTAAGAGAGGAAAAATCAAATGAGAAAATCAGCAACTAAACAATATATTGAAACTACTACCTGGAACAAGGATTTATCCAAAGGTGATAAAATTGAAGGTGTTTACATTTCAAAAGATACATTTATCGGCAAATACGGTGAAACCAGTAAATATATCATTCACAACGATGCCGGTGATTTCGGTGTATATAGCTCTGCATCGCTCGATCGCCAATTTAAGAATGTACCGGAAGGTTCATATGTTTGGATTGAATACAATGGTGAAGTTACTTCCAAGAATGGTCGTCCAGTTAAAGAATACATTGTAGAATACGACGACGAATATAAATTCTAATCATCTGGTGCTTACCATATTTCACACTTATGCCCACCACTCTATATGTGCAGGTAAGTTAAATGTCGCAATAGAGCAGCCAGAAGCCAAAAAAGGAGGTAAAATATGGCAATTAAGTATGATGCGGATTTGAATAATGAAATTAGACGCATTGTTAAAAATTTTAACCAGAAAAGAAATCGTGCATTAAAAAGAGGATTTTCTTATCTTCCAAATAAAGCTTTTGTTTCGGAGATTAAAACTAGTTTTGATAACCGGACAGACCTTAAGAGGTACTTAAAAGAGCTTGAAAAGTTTAATAAACTGAAAGATTATGCGCTTGAAACTGTAGAAACCTTAGCTGGTGGACGCACTTCTCGTTATAATCTGATGTATATTAAAGATAATTTGAAAGATACGAAAGCCTTTTTTGATCGCCAAATTGCCGAAGCTAATGAATTGTTTGCTAGCGACCCATATTCTATTGCTAGGCGTGAATATTTGTTTAATCTAGAACAGAAGCGAAGATATCTAGATATTAATATTATGAACCTAGACCAGTCTGGCATTAAAACTTTTCAAAAGTATACAGCGCAGGCACTCAATTATAATAAATCTAATATTACGGCATATAAAGGTTTTTTATCTGGTGTAGAACAGGTTATGAAAAATCTCGGTTATAGCGAAAAAGAAATTAGCAAATTATATGAAAATATGGGAAATATTACACCAGCACAATTTATAAAGATGTATAGAAAAAGTGATTTAATTGCGAAAATTTATGATATTATACCTTCGCCGGAACACGGTAAGAAAGTTATTAATACTAGTGATGAAGAAGCTAAGGATTTGATAGATAATTTTATGAAAGAATTCACCAAAGAAATGAGAGAGTCAACAGCTCTTGATGAATTTCATGAAGAAACTGAAAGAATATACAAAGAGAGTCAAGAAGATAGTATTGCAGAACGTTCAAAGAAAATTAAAGCCTCTACTCTCACACCAAAACAGAGAAAAGATTTAGAAGCACTAGGTTGGATGGACTTAGTCGATGAAAATGCATAATCTATGGTCAGCAGATTTTGAAACCACCACCGACCCGGATGATTGTAGAGTATGGGCTTATTCTATCTGTAATATAGAAAACCCCGATGAATTTGTATATGGTAATAACATTACTGACTTTTTTGAATGGTGCTATACTGCTAAAAATAATTACACTCTCTATTTCTTCAATCTCAAGTTTGATGGTGCTTTTATTATTTCTTGGCTTTTATCAGCCGGTTTTGAATATATTGAAGATAAAAAAGAGCGTAGAGATATGACGTTTACGACTCTTATTACGGATATGGGACAATATTACTCTATTGAGATATATTTTGAGGTTAGTGGTCATAAAACTAAAAAAGTTCGCATTTTAGATGCAATGAAAATATTCCCTAATTTTTCGGTGGAACGCATCGCTAAAGGTTTTGGTTTACCAATATCTAAATTAAAAATAGATTATAATATGTACCGTCCAGAGGATTATGAACTAACACCAGATGAAATTGCATATATTAGAAACGATGTGGAAATTGTAGCAAGGGCGTTGCATGAAATGTTTGATAGAGGGCTTACTAAGATGACTATTGCGTCAGATGCTATGAGTAACTTCAAAGATCATTTTGGAAATTTTCACAAATTTTTTCCAGAACTTCCTGAAGATGTAGACGCAGATATACGGCTATCATATCGGGGAGGTTTTACTTACGCTTCAGACAAGTATACAGAAAAACAAGTAGGAGGCGGAATTGTGCTTGACGTGAATAGTCTATATCCTTACTGTATGAAAAAACCGATGCCATACGGATACCCCAAATTCTTTGAAGGAGAATATAAGTATGATAAGTTTTATCCCCTCTATATTATTACCTTTACTTGTAAATTTGAAATTAAACCGGATAAGATACCCTCAATTCAGCTTAAAAATAATCTTAGTTTTATTCCCAATGAATATCTAAAATCTAGTAATGATGAACAGGTTACTCTCACTTTAACTTGTATAGACTTTGAGCTGTTCAAAGAGCAATATGAATTCTCAGATGTAACTTATCACGGCGGTTGGAAATTCAAACGTGCAGAAGGTTTATTTGATAACTATGTAGACTACTGGACAGAGCAAAAGATTAAAGCTGGTAAGGAAGGTAACGCTGCACAGCGACAAATCGCTAAACTAATGTTAAATTCACTATATGGTAAATTCGGAGTTTCAATTAACTGTGGCAAGAAAGCTCCTATTTTAGATCACGATGGAAATTTAGCATTCATAGATTTAACACCGGAGAAGCGAAAACCCATCTATATACCAGTTGCAGCATTCGTTACATCCTATGGTAGAGATAAAACAATACGCACTTCGCAAGCGATCAGAGATTATAGCAAGATGAAATATGGTGAAGATAGATATTACTATTCAGACACCGATTCTATTCATGCTGGTATTACTTTAGATGATCTAGAAGAATTAAAGAAAGAGTATAGCCTTGATATAGACGACTTCCGGCTCGGAGCATGGGCACACGAAGCTTCGTTTACTCGTGCTATCTATATTCGGCAAAAGTGTTATATTGAAGAAATAGACGGTACGGTATCGGTAACTGTGGCAGGACTTCCGAAATATTTAGCCCCTATTATTACGTTCGATAATTTCAAACGTGGATTCTCTACCGGTGAACTAACATTTGATGAGATGCGTGAAATGGCAATAGAAAATGGTGCAACAGAAAGCGATGTAGAGAATATTCATCATAAATTTACTTATAAGTATGTTAAAGGTGGAGTAATTCTTGCAGATACAGATTTTACTATCAAGTAACTTGTGGAAAACCTGTGGAAATCATAGCATAAATACTATTGACATAGCATTAAAGCTTTGATATAATAGAGGTATAAACTTAATAAAGGAGAAAGTATGAAACAAAAGGATGAAATCATACAAATCGAACAACAATCAAAACAAATTCAAAATATCAGGGATGATATTATAGATATAATGAATAATTTGGAGGTATAAAAAATGAAAATTGTAGTATTAGATAAGACAAATGATACTGTGGATTTACTAAAAGTAAACTTCTTAGGTACGGATATTGTAAAAGAAATGGAATTTGCACATCAAGATTATACAAGACGCAAGAATGAAGTAATCAGTAAGTTATTTACCATCTGGAAGAATGATGAAATACCGGCTGTTTATCGCAACTGGATACGTCAGGCAGCTAGATTTATTAATGAAAGTGATATGCGATGATTATAGACCATACAAACCCTATCTATGCTAAGAAGCGTAATAGATTGGTTGGTGGTAATAAGTATAACGGGGCATATTACTATTCACGGGAGATTGTAAAGAATATCATACCGAATGTGAAAACGGATAGAAATTGGGTAACAGTAAGGTTAAGAGAACAGCCCATACCAGAACATTCCATCGTATTTATTCATAACAATCGCAACCCCAACTATTATGAATTCTTACGTCAATACAAAGACTTAATTCTAGTGTGTGGATTAGAGAAAACTGTAGATAATATGCAGTATTTCGGTAAGGCTATATATTTGCCTTTATCTGTAGATGTAAAGAGTGTGGAACGGTACAAAGTAAAAGAAAAGACTAAAGAGATGGCATTCGCTGGTCGCTTAATTAAAATATCAGCGATGTACCATGCCCCAGTTCCGAAAGAATGCGACATTTTAACAAATATGCCTCAATATAAGCTATTAAAAGCTATGGCAGATTATAAGAAGATCTATTGTACTGGTCGTACTGCTATTCAAGCTAAAATCTTAGGCTGTGAGATAGGCATTCACGATCGCAATTTCCCAGACCCTAGAATCTGGAGAGTAATAGATAATAAAGACGCAGCAAAAATATTACAAACTAAAATTAACGAAATAGATGGAATAGTATGATAAAAGATATAGATTTTGAACTATTCTACGATTATTACAATATAAATGAAAAGGAGATTAACAAATGAGTGGCACTAAATTAGGCGGTAAGAAAGCCGCATTAACCAATATTGCAAGACATGGATTTGATTTCTATACGAATATCGGAAGAAAAGGTGGTAAGAATGGACATACTGGTGGATTTTATGGTAACAAAGAGTTAGCTAGAGAAGCTGGAAGAAAAGGTGGATTAAAGAGTAGAAGAACCGGTGTAAAGAACGGTGAAGGCAAGAGCCGAAAGATGCAAGTAAATTCAACATATATTCATAGTGGTTTAGAACCGGAAGGAGGTGAAGAATGAAACTTATAAAAGAAGAAAAATATAATAATATCATAGGCAAACTATATGAATACAAACTAGGCTACGGCTACAAAGTATTTACTAAACTTAAAGGCAAAACAACCTGCGTAGCACAAAGCTATTGTTACTATTTCGAACGTGAACTAGCCTATGAAAAGATGTGCGAAAACATGGAGATAATAGCAAGAAAAGTAGATGATATAAATCAAAGTATGATATAATATAAATGTCCAATCTTTTATTTAATAACAGAGCTTAAATCCCACTTAGCAATAGGTGGGGTTTTTGTGTTATAATGAAAGTGTAAACTAAATTGAAAGGCAAATTATGGTTAAAAAATCATCTAAAAAGAAGAATAAAAAACCATTAATCAATTGCTGGAAGTCTTTAATCTTGTTTATCGTTGCTGTTCTTGGTTGTATTGGTATAAATGTAATTATTCATCCTACCGAAGAAGGTAACATTGAAGTAAAGATTGAACTAGCAGATGAACCTCCCATGTTCGACGCACAGGGTGCAACCGATGAGCCGATTTACACTGTAGAAGAGATAGACGGTGGCGGTCAGTTCAAAGATATCACAATGAATATTAAAGGTGAAGAACCGGAAGTATATTATGAGCTTGGTAAAATTGAAGAGGTGGATACTTCATCTCCGGAGGCTTTTAAGGCATCGGTAATGGGTAAATGCATAATAGCAAACAATTTTTATGGTGCACAATGTGTTAGCCTTGCTCGTGCGTTCTGGTGGGATTATGCCCACTATGACATCTCTACTTGTGGAACTGGTCTAGCTAAAGGGATTATGAATTGCCCGGAAGAGAATGCTAGAGATAGTTTTAAGACGATTTGGGAAAGAGATGAAATTCAAGATGGTACTTGGTTAGTTTTCGATGGCAGCACTACAGGTCACATCTGTATGGCTCTAGAAAAACCAGCGGGTGACTATGTGAAATGCCTAGGTGAAAATCAAGGAGGTATTTCTTGTGGTAATGGAATTGGCGGCTCAGCTACTAATGTGATAAACATCAGCCTCAAGAATTTCATCGGTGGTTATACACCACTAGACTATATTCAACCAGAACCAGAGCCTGAACCAGAACCAGTACCAAGTACACCAGACACTGGGGTGAATAACTAATGTATAATTTCGATACTTTTAATAACTTTATCGCATCTACTAATGGTCGCACGATAGGCATGGGGGAGTGTTGGGATTATGTTAATTTAATCTGGAATCACTTAGGTTCTAGATACTGGACTTATCCTCCATCAGATCCAAGTGCTACTAACCACGGTGTTAAATGGGGTGTATTAAACGCTGATGCATTAAGTGCTAATCGTATTGCTGGTCTGACTTTTATATCAGATAAAACACTTCTAATGCGTGGGGATATTGTTGTATCAACTGATGGCGAATTTGGTCATGCTGGTTTCATCAATAGTGACTATAGCGGTGAACATAATTACGATTTTTATACACAAAACTATGGTGGACGCAGAAGCGTGGCACTAGACACTTATAATCTACACGATTTTGGTGGTGCTTTTAGATATAATGCATGGAATCCTATACCACCAGAGCCAACTAGAACCGTTGGTAATTTCAAATGGGTACTCTACGCTAGAAAATTGCGTGATAATAGAGTATTATGATATAATAAACTTATGGATGATAACAAGATTTTAGAACTAACAAGCAAAATAGAATCTACTTTAGGGGCTGAAAATTTTGCAATGATTTCAGATACTGTCGGTGAAATTCTTACCGGTAATACTCTGAACATGCAAGCTCTGGCAGATAGAGATAAAGAGATAGATTCTCTTAAAGATAGAAATGAAAAACTGGTTAGTGCAAATGGTGCACTTCTTCAGAAATTGCCGGTGGGTAAAGAAAAAGAACCCACTGCTAAGAGTGAGGAAAAGCCGAAAGAAATATCTTGGAAAGATGCGTTTGATAAAAACGGTAACTTCATCCATTAATAGAAATTTAATTTAATGTCGCACAATATATCTTTTACGACATTAGAAAGGAAATGAAGATGTATCCATCTGAAGGACTTGCGACCGCATTGAATAAAATGCGTGAGATGTCGGTGAAGACCAACTCCATTTACCATCAGTATGTTCCAGTTGTAACTGAATCAACTACGATTGGTGAATTTGGTGCTCCTATTATCGACAGCCAAAATCTCAACGTCTTGAATGACTTCATCGGTTTACTCAAGAAAGTTGTCTATACAGCAGTTTATGCTAAAACCTTTAATAATCCTCTTGTCGGTCTTGAGGGCGATAGAATGCCACTCGGTCAGTTTATCGAGGATGTCTATGTAAATCCTGCCAAAGCTCGTGGCTTTAATGTCAACGACTTTGCTGGACTTCTCCAGAAATATGAAGCTGAAGTTGCTACTCAATATCTATCAGTTAATAGCGATCTACAATACTGTGTAACTATCACTCGTGAAAAGATTCGTAACGCTTTCACTTCTTGGGATCAACTCGAAGGTCTTATCACCGGTATGGTGAACAGCCTTTACAACGGTGCTTATATCACCCGTTACAATCAGACTAAGGGCTTGGCTCTTGCTGCATTCAAGAAGGGTGCTGTTAAGTATGAAGTTATTACTAACCCAACTAACGAAGCTACTGCTAAAGCTCTCGTCCGCAAAATGCGTGCAGATTACAGCAAAATGCAAATTCCTTCCACTGCTTACAATGCATGGGCAGATGTGAAAGGTGAAGGTGCATTCGCTCTTAAAACTTGGTCAGACCCAGAAGATGTTGTTGTCCTTATCTCTGCTGATGTAGAAGCTCTTGTCGACGTAGAAGTCTTGGCTGCTGCATTCAATATGAGCAAAGCCGATTTCTTAGGTCGTGTGATTGTAGTAGATGACTTCTCACAGTACGCTGATGATGGTCAGGTTGCTGTAGATGGTAGCATGATTAAGGCTATGATTTGTGATAAGGCTTGGTTCAAGATTAAGACTCAAGACTTCGCAATGGATGAGTTCTACAATGCTAACAACCGTACATGGCAATATTACTTGAACGATGTTCGCATGGTGAACTACTCACTCTTTGCAAACGCTAAGATTTACACCACTGAAGAACCAACTCCATCCGGTTCAGATAGCGAGTAAACAAATTAAACAGTTCTCCTAGAGGGTTAATCATATCCTCTAGGGGAATTTTCAAGGAAAGGAATACAAGTGGCAGTAATTACACCTAACACCGATGTTATACTACTGAAAGTACCGCTAGAGATAAGTGATATTAATCAACTTACTTTCGCAAACGCTACTGCACAGTATAACTATTTTTTTAACCTTCCCAAACTCACTTTTGATTCGTTTACCTATCAAAGAAAAGATAGCACTATTCGTGTGCCGGCTCTTGTAGATGATTTGTATCAATACAACTATGTAATGTACCGCAACACAGCCTATTCTAACAAATGGTTTTATGCCTATATCACTAGTTTAGATTGGGTTTCTAATGATGTTACTAGTATTGGTATTAAAACAGATGTGTGGCAAACTTGGCAATTTGATTTGACCTATAAGAAAGTATTTGTGGAGAGGGAGCACACCAACGATGACACTATTGGTGCTAACCTTGAGCCAGAGAACTTAGAAACAGGTGAATTTGTAAGCAACGGTACAATGTCGCAAATGGCATTCAAAAATTTCAGATATGTTATCAATGCAACCTATGAACCATATGGAAATACTAAATATGCCGGTGTAAATGCATATGGCATTCCTATTGGCGGTGCTCTATTTGTGTTCGATTATTGGCAACAGATGGTGAATGCTTTACAAGGTTACGCTAACAATGGGCATTTAGAAAGTATAGCACAAGTATATGTTGTACCTTATGTTTCTTTCGATGATGATGATTTGGAGTTTCACGGTGATGATGATGAACATGCATACTGGTTATTCACTGGTGGCACTACACCTCAAATTAGAACAGTAACTATTACACGTCCAGGTACGTTAAACGGATATACACCAAGAAATAAAAAATTATTAACTGGTGAATATCAGAGCATCTTAGTTACAAATAACAATGGTAGTACCACTACAATACCTTATGAATATTTCACAACACCATCCGCTTGTGTGTTTGAAGGTAAAAGCATACCGACAGTTGGTGGAACTACTTTTGCATATCCCAAAAACTATAAAGGTTTAGAAAACAATTACAATGAATCTTTAATGGGTGGTAAATATCCCACCTTATCTTGGAGTGGTGATGGCTATACTAACTGGCTCACTCAAAATGCAGTTAATATTAACGCTGGAGTTGTAACTGATGTAGTAGGATCAACCCTTGCAGCTGCAACTGGTCACTATCTTGCATATTCAGCAGCTAGCGTTGCTTTAAGTGATGCTAGAGCTGGCACTAATCTTTTTGGAGGTATAACCGGTACACTAGGACAAATCCGTCAGCATGCAATGGTTGCTCAAACAATTAGAGGAAATGTAAACGGTGGTGATATCATAACTAGTGATAAAATCAATGATATCATGTTCTATCCTATGAGTATTACCTCAGAATTTGCTCAAATTATAGATTCATATTTTGATATGTTTGGGTACAAAACGAATAAAGTAAAAATTCCAAATGTAACAGGTCGGACAAACTGGAATTTTGTAAAGACTCAAGGTTGCTATATTCAAGCAGATATACCTCAAGAGGATTTACAAGAAATTAAAACAATGTTTGATAAGGGTATTACCTTCTGGCACAATCCATCTACGTTTATGGACTATTCGCAGACTAACGCAATAGTAACGCCATAGGTGATATAATTAAAATATGGTACAAATGATTAAAAAGACTAGAAAAAGAGGATTAAACAGTAGTTTTGAAGATGCTATTTTAATCAACTCTCAAACCTATATAGACTATTTAGAGAGAATGAAAAAGATAGCACTCTCAATGTTTGAATGGGTTAATCTACCAGATACTATGAATGCACGCTATCTAGAGATATGTCTTTATTACAAAGGTCAAGCTGCACTTCTCTATGATGAAGATTATGGGTTTATCAACACTCAAGCGGCAGATTCTGGATATATTAACATCTATGGTCTTCCAACTAAAATTAACTGTTTTTCATACTCTTATAATAAAATGCGAGAACTCTATGTTCCACATACCAATCTACCAGCAGAAGAAGAATGTATTTTAGTGATGAACAATTATCAAAGAGTTCCCACCGCTAGTACAATTTCGCTCTATGCTGAAAGATTAGCAGATGCACAGCGTGCTGCGGATATCAACATCAAGAGTTCTAAAACACCAATTCTTCTACTGACAGATAAAAATCAAGAGCTAACTCTTAGGAACTTGTATGCCCAGTATGATGGTAATTCTCCGGTTATTTATGGCGATAAGAATTTACTCAATGAAAAACCGATTGACTCAATCAACACTCAAGCTGATTTCATCGCTAATGATATTCGTGTATATATGCGTGAGATATGGAACGATTTCTTGACATTCTTGGGTATCTCTAACTTATCTGAAAAACGTGAGAGGTTAATTACATCTGAAGCAGATAGTAACAATGAGTTAATTAATATGAATATGCAAAGTTATCTCATTCCCAGAAAACAAGCTTGTAAAGAGTTCAACGACAAATTTGGGCTAACCGGTACATCTAAAGCGATTGATGTAAAACTACGCTCAGACCTCTACAACATTATCAAAGAGAAAGAATCTATTATTAAAGATTATAACTTAGATGAGGAGGTAGACAATGGCTAGATTTACGATTGAACTTAGAAATGTAATTGATATGTTTGGAGAGGATAAAGTGAAAAGCTGGTTCATGGATTATGAACTATCCGATTACCTTACCGATGCTGAGATTGCTGTAATTACCGCACGGGGTGTGTGGAGTAAAGAGAAATTAGCTCAAGCCATTATAGACCACTACTATGTATATGAAATAGGATTGGAAACGCCTGGTCTTTTCGCACATCAAGCTAAAGTGTTGATGCGTGAATTAATGGAAGAAAAAGCACCGCTTATCTATTCAGCAGCCATTCAATATGATCCTCTTGTAAATGTGGATTATACTGAAACATTTGATAGAGCTTCCACAAATGAAGGCATGGGTACTAATAATAGTGAATCTAATAGCACGTCTGGAAATACCAGTAGTGGACTTACGGTTAATTCTGATACACCTCAAGGGCAGATTAATAAAGCTAATATTCTAGCTGGCAACTACGCTAGTAACACCAGTGCTAACGAAAGCGAATCTAATGTAGAAGATAATACTACAAATACTAGTACTTCTACTTCATCAGAAAATGGTACAGAAAAATATACCAAACATGTTAAGGGCAACTCTGGCGTTTCAGCAACTGCTCAAAAGATGATACAACAATACCGTGAAAATATCATCATGATTAATCGTGATATAATTAAAGATGTGAATATGCTCTTCATGGGAGTATATTAGAAAGGAAAATAAATGAATAAATGCATGCCTGTAACAGTAGGCGAAATTCCTTCTTCATTTAAGGAAAGCCTTAGCTACTATGAAGCAATTAGTGTGATAATTGATAAAATTAATGAATTAAACGAATTTATCAATACTATCTTAACTAGAGAAATTTCGGCATATATTGATGAACGCTTCAACGACATGATGATAGAAGCAATGTATGACGCTCCAACTGAAACATTAACTCTGAGTTTAACGGAGGGATAAAATGGCGGATATATCTAAATTAACTGTAGGCGGTTCAACTTATGATATCAAAGATGCCACTGCTCGTGATGCAATTGCTAGCTTACAAGGTGGTATGAAATATCTTGGTGTAACAACCACCACTCTTACCGATGGTGCTACCACCAATCCTATTACAATTAATAGCCAAAGTGTTACTGCGACTACTGGTAATGTGGTAATTTATGACAATAAAGAATTTGTATTTGATGGTAGTAAATGGGATGAATTTGGTGATTTATCCACACTTGGAGATTTAGCCTATAAAGACACCGCAAGTGGCACATTCACACCGACAGGTTCGGTTACTGTTACCGAAGTTACAGGAGCAGTTGCTACTTTGGCAAATGCTGGCACACTTCCTAGCGTAAATCCTACTGTAGAAAGTATTACACCGATCGCTAGTGTTGGTACTTTACCATCTTCTAGCTATGACAGTGCAACAGAAACATTAAGTATTTCTTGGGGTTCACTCCCGACCGCCGGCACTGCTGTGTCCGCTGTTACCAATGTTGGTTTTTCGGCTGGCACACTTCCAACTGCCGGGTCAGCTACCGTATTAACCGGTGCAAGTGCATCGTTTAGTGGAACTCAAGGAACTGTAAACGTAAGCTAAAGAAAGGATAAAAATGGCTGATATAAGTAAAATCAAATTAGAAGATGTAAGCTATAATATAAAGGATGGAACAGCTAGATCTGAGATTAGTTCATTAAACACAGAGTTATCAACAGCTATAAATATTGATACTCAGTTTGCTCAAAAATTATTAAGTGGTACTTCACAAACCGTTTTATTTGCGGGTGATAGTTTAACTTATGGTGAAGACCCAAGTTCTCACAATCAAGTTGCTAACCCTTTTCCATCTTTAGTGCAATCTTTTATCAGAAAATGGTTTGAAGATAATAGCATAATTACATGTTTGAATTATGGTGTGCAAGGTGCTAAATCCGTAAATGCGAATACCAACTTTAACACATATTTGGCACAAAGTCCATCCACAATATTCTGGCAATATGGAACGAATGATATTTCTAATAGTGTTCCAATAGAAACTACAATCGGCAATTTGAACACTTTTTATACATCTTGTATAACAAACAATATCGAATTGATTGTTATAATATCTCCACAAAACTATGGTAATACCACCAGACAAAGAGGACTAAAATTATTACACGACGCTTTAGTGGAGTATTGTGAAAGCAGGGGAATCCCGTATGTTGACATGTTTGAATATGTATATAATTTGTATAAATCAGGAACGACAAATCATACCACTCTCCAGCCAGATAATACGCACTTTAATGACTATACATGTTTTAAGGACGCTATTGTAAGTACGCTTCTTCCAGTTGCATATAATCAAGAACTAAATAAATTCAGTTATATAGGTATTGGTAATAATACCGACTATATCCATACTAATATTGGAAGAAGTGTTCCTTCCGATGATATTGATGATTTTGGTGATGCTTTGATTATGAATAATACATCTGATTATTATTTTGAGATGAATTTTCACCTAAAATCACGATCAATTCTTTATTTGAATGGTTTCAATAGAACATCGGCTGGAAAGGCAGTCTTTACTCTGGATGGTAATGATTACGAAGTTGTTGAAACATCGACAAATGATTCGGGCTCTGATAGAAAAAATATTGGAAGACATCAAATTGGAACAATTTTAGGTGCAGGTCTTCATACTATTAAACTCAAAAATCTAGTCTTTGCTACAGGGCAAACAAGATTTTATATTTTTGGTTTCACTATTGAGGAAGCAAATCAACCTATAGCACAATTAGGACAACGCCAATTACAGAAAGCATGTTTGGCATGGACAGGCTCGTCTAATTCACTTTCTAACACAGACTTCCTTTTGGACATAAAGAAATTCAACCATATAATTTTAGTCATAGGAGCAGCAGCAGATTTACAAACGGTCGAGTTGAGAAACGTAGAAGCTTATAATACGTTCCTAACATCAGACAACAACACATATACAATACAAACAAATTACAACAATGTAGCAGGGGTTGCCAAATTCGCAATTAATCCATCAGCAAATACATTTAGTTACACAACAACACACGCAGCACCGTTGAGAAAAGTTTGGTTTGAATACGATAACAGTTGGTACGAGCAACCAATCAATTATTCATAAATAACAATCAATCAATAAAACCTAAATGTAAAACAACCATTCTAAGTCGCCCGCCAGTTCACACACCGCTGGCGGGTTTTTGGTGGTTAGAAGGCGTGGATCAGACGTGGCGATGTTGCGTGGTGGCGGCGTTTAGATGTAG
>JAEEGL010445924.1_pt1 | contig 15431 bp, 13 predicted proteins | sample 9134231 | NCBI WGS metagenome assembly JAEEGL01 (sample SAMN16246548, study PRJNA631951) | gut metagenome | biome: gut microbiome; feature: rumen; material: fiber-attached | host: Bos | place: Iran: Karaj | collected 2018-10 | reverse complement strand
GCTGAAGATGCGCCGTGAGATTTTTCGTCAGATTGTACAGAAATTCCACAGGCATACTGACGTATGTCAAGGGATTTCTGTGTAAGATGACGGAAAATATCCAAGCAGATTCAGTACAAAGACGTCAGGCGGTCTTTGTGCGGTGTTGCCTATATGACGAATGCGATGCCGGCGAAGTGGAGATCGTTATATAAGTATTGTGCTTAGTGCTAATATTATTTTCTTTTATTAATAAATTTGGTTACATTTTCCTTGACAATGAGCATATAATGTGGTATAATATTAACGTCGTGATGAAATTGCGCAATGGGGAGCTGTCTGTAGGGATAGCTCCCTTTCTGTATACGCGAAACAAAACTGAACGACGGTCAATATTTTTCTCTGAAACTATTGACAACCTGAAAACTAAGTGTTATAATACTTAGTATAAATGACCGACGGTCATTTTACAAAGGAGGAACAGTATGGCATCTGAAGCAGTAAAACAAATACTGAATGCCGAGGCTGAAGCAGGTAAACGCTCGTCAGAAGCCCGCGAACGCGCCGACGAGATAGTCAGCGACGCAGAGAGAAACGCCTCTATTGCGGTGCAGAAGCGCCTTACCGACGCTAAGAACGAGCTGAGCAGGCTGAAAGAGGAAAACAGCAAACGCCTCGGGGAATATACCCGCAGTGCCGAGGAGAAGTGTTCGGAAACGCTCCGCGGCATAACTTCCGCGGCAAAAGCAAATACTGATAAGGCTGTGGAAGCTATAATAAACGGCTATTTCAGCTGAGCAGGAGGGTGATAGGATAAATGGCTAAGCTCAGAATGAAAAAAATCGAGCTTATCGCGCCCCTTACCGACAGTAAAAAGATAATCGAGCTCCTGCAGCGCCGCGGCGTTGTCGAGCTGTGCAGGAACGAGGACGAGGGTCTCGAGCAGACCAGTGTAACGACTGTTACGGGCTCGTTCGACAAGTTCCGGACGACCGTGATGCAGGCTCTTGACGTGCTTGAAAGGTACGAGCCGGAAAAGGCAGCCCTTACCGATATGCTTGGAGGGCGTACCGAAGTTGAAAAGCACGCATTCGGAAAAAGCGCGATGCAGCTTGAAAAAATAATGAATACCGCGAACGAGATACTGCGGTGCAGCAAGGCTGTCGCCGAAGCTGACAGTGAAACTCAGCAGCTCGAAACGCGGTGTGATATGCTGCGGCAGTGGCTGCCGCTTGATGTTCCGCTGAACTTCAAGGGAACGGATACCACGACCGCATTCATAGGCACTCTGCCGTATCCGGTATCGGCTGAGGAATTCGGCACAAGGCTGCCGGAGGGCTCAAGCGTCGAGATAGTCTCGGCTTCAAAGGAGCAGACGAATATATTCGTGCTCTGCTACGACGACGTCGCTCAGGAGACTGAGGACGCCCTGCGTAAGAACTCATTCGCTTCTGTAAGCGAGAATGAGAAGTTCACTCCCGCGGAGCTGACAGAGCAGATGACGAAGCGCTGCGTCGAGCTTGAAAAGCAGCGTGAAGAGGCAGTCGAAAAGATAAAGAAGCTTGCGGAAAACCGTCAGCAGTTAAAATTCGCAGTCGATTATCTCGCGATGCGAAAGGATAAATACGAAGCGCTGAGCGCACTCGGCTTCACGGAGAACACCTTCGTGCTCACGGGATTCATTCCCGAGAAATACTGCGAGAGCCTGCGCAAGGAGATAGAGAAAAAGCACACGGCATACATTGAATTTACCGACCCGACCGACGAGGACGATGTACCTGTCCTGCTTGAAAACGGCAGATTCTCGGCTCCGGTAGAGGGCATAACGAAGATGTACGCGATGCCTTCAAAGGGCGATGTAGACCCGACTCCGGTAATGGCGTTCTTCTATTATCTGTTCTTCGGAATGATGCTTTCGGACGCCGGATACGGACTTCTCATGGTCATCGGCACGACGTTCGCACTGAAAAAGTTCAGGCTTGAGGACAGCATGAAAAAGACCCTCACCATGTTCCGCAACTGCGGTATCTCTACGGTGATATGGGGAGCTCTCTTCGGAAGCTGGTTCGGCGACATCGTACAGGTAGTCGGGCGCGAGTTCTTCGGCAGGGAGATAGGCAGCATAGCGCTGTGGTTCCAGCCGCTTGACGACCCGATAAAGCTGCTGCTCTTCTCGTTCGGACTTGGTATACTTCACCTCTTCCTCGGCGTTGCGGTATCGTTCCATATGTCGTGGAAGGACGGCAGAAAGCTCGATGCGTTCTGCGACAGCGTTCCCGTATATCTCACAGTCCTCGGAGTTGCACCTCTCGGAGCTGGCATACTCACAGAAGTTCCGGCAGTGCTGAAAACCATCGGCAGCTACATGATGATAGCCGGAGTTATCCTGCTGGTGCTTACAGCCGGAAGGAGCTCAAAGTCGATATTCGGCAAATTCTTCGGCGGACTTTATGCGCTGTACAATACAGCGACAGGATATCTCAGCGATATCCTCTCGTATTCGCGACTTCTCGCGCTCGGACTTGCAACAGGTTCGATAGCGAGCGTAATAAATCTCATAGGCACGATGCCTGAGAACAAGATAGTCAAGCTCGTGCTTCTCATCGTGGTATTCGCGGTAGGACATACTGCGAACCTCGCGATAAATCTTCTCGGCGCCTACGTTCACACTGACCGACTCCAGTTCGTTGAGCTGTTCAGCAAGTTCTACACAGGCGGCGGAAGAGAATTCCAGCCTTTAACGGTAAACACAAAATACATCAAATTCAAGGAGGAAAATATCAATGACTAACGGAATGGTATTCACAATAATCGGAGCTGCACTCGCAGCACTCATGGCAGGCATAGGTTCAGCAAAGGGAGTAGGACTCGTAGGCGAGGCTGCTGCCGGCGTAGTATCAGTTGACCCCTCGAAGTTCAGCAAGGTGCTTATCCTTCAGCTTCTCCCGGGTACACAGGGACTTTACGGACTTCTCACAGCTATCATTCTTCTCAGCCGCGTAGGCATCATCGGAGGTTCACCGGCTGAGCTCACAACATCGCAGGGCATCGCATTCCTTGCGGCATCACTTCCTATCGCTATCGTAGGACTTATCTCAGCTATTTTCCAGGGCAAGACCGCTGCTGCCGGCGTAGGCATCACAGCAAAGAAGCCCGAGCACAACGGCAAGGGTATCATCATGGCGGCAATGGTCGAGACATATGCTATCCTCGCACTCCTTATCTCTATCCTTATGATATACAACATCGCAGTTTAAGGAGGTACTGAAATGGCAGGAATTGAAGAGATCCTGAACATGATAGACTCTCAGCAGAAGCAGACCGAGGACAATATCCTTTCGGCAGCGTCAAGGAAAGCGACCTCTATTGAAAGAGAAGGCAGAGACAGAGCCGAAAAGGCTTACGCTGAATATGTGAAAAAGGGAAAAGAGCAGCTCGAACGCGACTTTGAAAACTCCTGTTCATCGGCAGATGCGGCAATGAAGCGCCGTATCCTCGACAGCAAGATAAAGCTCATCGACGAGGCAGTTGAAGCGGCAGTAAAGAAGCTTGACACACTCCCTGACAAAGAGTATTTTTCAGTGCTTGAAAAGCTGGCGGTAAAGCGTCTTTCCGGCGGTGAGGGAGTTCTCTCGCTGAGCAGCCGCGACCTTGCAAGAGTTCCCGCAGACTTCATGCAGAAGCTCAGCGAAGCGGCAGCAAAGACCGGCGGCAGTGTAAAGCTTGCAAAGGAGCCTGCTGAGATAGAAAACGGATTCGTTCTGACATACGGTCTTATCTCCGAGAACTGCAGCTTCCGCGCGATAATCGAAGCGGAGCGCGAGGGCGTGAGAGATACGGCTGCAAGAGTATTGTTCGGGCAGGTGAGCTGATGAGCACTATCAAATATGCAAATGCCGTTGCCGCGATAAGGGCAATGGAGAATACACTCCTCAGCCGCAGCGATATCGAGCAGCTCATAAACTGCGCTACGAAGGCTGAATTCGAGAATCTTATCGCCTCAAAGCGCGGCGGTGAGGACTTCACTCTCGAGGGCGTGTGGGAAATGCTGAGGGGCTATGCTCCGGAATGCAAAGAGCTGGAGATACTGCTTTACAAAAACGATTTCCACAACCTCAAAGCCGCTCTGAAATCGAAGATAGCGGGCAAGGAGCCCGAGGGCTACTATATCCGCCCGACGAACCTCGACCTCAATGCGCTGTATCCGGCTGTTTCGGCTAAGGAATACGAAGCTCTTCCGGAGTATATCAGAAGCACCGCCGAGGAAGCATATGAGCTCCTGACGCGGACTCTTGACGGACAGCTTGCGGATTCGCTCATAGATACAGCCGCAATGCAGGCAATGAGGAAGGCTGCTGAGAAATGCGGCAGCGACTTCATAAAGAGCTATGTCGAGCTGACTATCGTCTGCGCCGACATCAAGACAGCATACAGGTGCGCGAAGATGAAGAAGCAGCGCAGCTTCCTTGAAATGGCGATATGCGGCAGCGCAGAGCTCGACAAGGACACGCTCGTGCGAGCTGCTCTCGGCGGAGCTGAGAGCGTACTGAGCTGCGTTGAGAGCTCCTCTTACGCAGAGGCGGCAAAGCTGCTTGCAGAGTCGCCGGCTCAGTTCGAGAAGTGGTGCGACGACGTGATAATGGAGCTCGCCGAAACTGCCCGTATGCAGGCATTCGGAGCCGAACCTCTCGCGGCATATTATATCGCGGCAGAGGCGGAGCTCAAGGATATCCGCATACTCTCGGTATGCAGGGAATCCGGCACAGACAAGGAAACTATGACTGAAAGGATGAGAAAGCTCTATGTCTGAAACGTATAAAGTAGCCGCTATCGGCGATACAGCGAGCGTTTCCGGATTCGCAGCACTCGGACTTTCAGTGTTCTGCGAGACGGACGGAGCCAAGATATCAAAGCTGATAAACAGGCTCGCCGCCAACGATTTCGCGGTGATATATATCACAGAACCCGCAGCAGCACTTGCGGCTGATACAATAAAAAAATACCGGAGCAGCAGACTGCCCTCCATTGTCCTTATCCCTGCTATAGAGGGAAATACCGGCGACGGAATGAGGGCTCTGCACGAGGCAGTCGAGAAGGCTGTCGGCTCGGATATCCTTAATTGAGGAAGGAGAAACGACTTTGGCAAGTATAGGAAATATAGTTAAGATATCAGGTCCTCTCGTAGTTGCTGAGGGCATGAGAGACGCCAATATGTTTGACGTTGTCCGCGTTAGTGACAAGCGTCTTATCGGCGAGATAATAGAAATGCACGGCGACCGCGCCTCCATACAGGTATATGAGGAGACAGCCGGACTCGGCACAGGTCAGGCAGTAGAATCCACCGGCGAGCCCATGAGTGCCGAGCTCGGACCCGGACTCATCGGCAGTATCTACGACGGAATACAGCGTCCGCTCGACGATATCCGCAAGGTCTGCGGAAACAATCTTGCCCGCGGAGTTGAAGTTCCCTCGCTCAAGCGCGACAGAAAGTGGAAGTTCACCCCCACAGTCAAGGTCGGCGACGAGATAACCGGCGGCGACGTGATAGGAACAGTTCCCGAGACCGATATCGTTCTGCACAAGATAATGGTGCCTAACGGCGTAAGCGGCAAGGTGAAGTCCATAAAAGAGGGCGAGTTCACAGTTGACGAGACCGTATGCGTAGTTGAGACAGAAAAGGGCGAAAAGGAGCTCTCCATGATGCAGAAATGGGGAGTAAGAAGCGGCAGACCCTACGCAAAGAAGCTTTCGCCGGATATGCCTCTTGTAACAGGTCAGCGAGTAATTGACTGTCTTTTCCCGATAGCAAAGGGAGGCGTTGCGGCTATCCCGGGACCTTTCGGAAGCGGCAAGACCGTTACACAGCACCAGCTCGCAAAATGGGCAGAGGCTGATATCATCGTATACATCGGCTGCGGCGAGCGCGGAAACGAGATGACCGACGTACTCAACGAGTTCCCGGAGCTCATCGACCCCAAGACCGGCAAGTCGCTCATGGAGCGTACAGTGCTCATCGCAAACACATCTGATATGCCTGTTGCGGCGCGTGAAGCCTCGGTATACACAGGCATCACCATAGCAGAATACTACCGTGATATGGGCTATTCAGTAGCTCTTATGGCGGACTCTACATCGCGCTGGGCAGAGGCTCTGCGTGAGATGTCGGGACGTCTTGAGGAAATGCCCGGCGACGAGGGCTATCCCGCCTACCTCGGAAGCCGTCTCGCTCAGTTCTACGAGCGTGCCGGAAGAGTCATCTCCACCGGCAAGGAGGGCAGAGAGGGCGCACTTTCCGTTATCGGCGCCGTATCGCCTCCCGGCGGTGATATCTCCGAGCCTGTATCGCAGGCGACACTTCGTATCGTCAAGGTATTCTGGGGACTTGATTCCAACCTCGCATACCAGCGTCACTTCCCGGCGATAAACTGGCTGACGAGCTACTCGCTCTATGCGGATTCGCTTGCTCCGTGGTATGACAACAACGTCTCCAAGGAGTGGATGACCTCGCGTGCAAGATTCATGTCGATACTCCACGACGAGGCAGAGCTGAAGGAAATAGTAAAGCTCATCGGTATGGACGCGCTCTCGGCGAACGACCGTCTCAAAATGGAGACAGCCCGCTCGATACGTGAGGACTTCCTCCACCAGCTCGCATTCCATGAGGTAGATACCTACACCAGCCTGAAGAAGCAGCTTTACATGATGAAGCTCATACTCAATTTCAACGACGAGGCTGAGGCTGCGATAAAGAAGGGCGCGGACGTAGAAGAGGTCGCAGGTCTTGCAGTGCGCGAGCACATCGGACGTTTCAAGTACGTACCCGAGAACGAGACAGACCACGAATTTGAAAAGCTCTCAGTCGAGATATCATCTGAGCTTGACGAGCTGCTCAACAAGGAGGAAGACTGATGCCAAGAGAATACAGAACAATTGAAGAGGCGGCAGGTCCTCTGCTCCTCGTAAAGGATGTTGAAAACGTAACATACGGCGAGCTTGCCGAGATAAGGCTTGCAAACGGCGAAAAGCGCCGCTGCCGCGTGCTTGAGATAGACGGAAACAACGCACTTGTCCAGCTTTTTGAGAATGCCGCAGGCATCAACCTCAAGGACAGCGCCGTAGTTTTCTCGGGACACCAGATGGAGCTCGGCGTATCCGAGGATATGCTCGGACGCGTATTTGACGGACTCGGCAGACCTATCGACGACGGTCCGGAGATAATCCCGGAAATGCGCATGGACGTAAACGGACTCCCCATGAACCCTGTTGCGAGAAAATATCCTCAGGAGTTCATACAGACCGGCGTTTCTGCCATTGACGGTCTTAACACTCTTGTCCGCGGACAGAAGCTCCCTATCTTCTCCGCGAGCGGACTTCCCCACGCTCAGCTTGCAGCTCAGATAGCGCGTCAGGCGCGAGTTCTCGGCGATAACGAGCAGTTTGCCGTTGTATTTGCGGCAATGGGAATCACCTTCGAGGAGTCGGAATACTTCGTTCGCAGCTTCCGTGAAACAGGAGCTCTCGACCGTACCGTCCTCTTCGTAAACCTTGCTAACGACTCGGCTATCGAGCGCCTTGCAACTCCGAAAATGGCGCTTACAGCCGCAGAATATCTCGCATTCCAGAAGGGAATGCACGTACTTGTAATCCTTACTGATATCACCAACTATGCCGACGCTCTGCGTGAGGTATCGGCTGCGCGTAAGGAGGTTCCCGGACGCCGCGGCTATCCCGGATATATGTACACCGACCTCGCGTCTCTCTACGAGCGTGCAGGACGTCAGGACGGCAAGGACGGCTCTATCACGATGATACCTATCCTCACCATGCCCGAGGACGACAAGACCCATCCGATCCCTGACCTTACCGGCTACATCACCGAGGGACAGATAATCCTCTCGCGTGAGCTCTACCGCAAGGGAATAACTCCGCCGGTAGACGTTCTGCCGTCACTTTCACGACTGAAAGACAAGGGTATCGGCAAGGGCAAGACCCGCGCCGACCACTCCGACACGATGAACCAGCTCTTCTCGGCATATGCCCGCGGAAAGGACGCAAAGGAGCTCATGGTCGTACTCGGCGAGGCGGCTCTCACGCCTACAGACCTGCTCTATGCGAAGTTTGCAGACGAGTTTGAAAAGCGCTACGTATCGCAGGGCTTCGACAACAACCGCAGCATCGAGGAAACTCTTTCCATCGGCTGGGAGCTGCTCAGGCTTCTGCCGAGAAGCGAGCTGAGACGTATCAGGGAGGAGTACCTCACTGAGTACTACGACAAACAGGATTGAGGTGAGCTGCATTGGCAAGACTTAACGTAAATCCTACGCGAATGGAGCTGAGCAAGCTGAAAAAGAAGCTTGTCTCGGCACAGCGCGGACATAAGCTTCTGAAGGATAAGCGCGACGAGCTGATGAGGCAGTTCATGATACTCATCAAGGAGGACAGACAGCTCCGCACCGAGGTCGAGGCGGCTATCGCCGAGGCAGACCGCTACATGGCGGTCGCGGGCTCGGTAATGCAGAGGGAAGCGCTTGAAACGGCGCTGATGCTCCCGAAGCAGGAGGTCGAGCTCGAAGTAGGCGAGAAGAACGTCATGAGCGTGTATATCCCTGTATTCAGCCCGAAATACCGCACGAGCGACACCAGCGACATCTACTCCTACGGCACAGCATTCACCTCCGCAGACCTTGACGGCGCGGTAAGCGCACTAAGCGAGGTATTCCCGAAGATGATACGCCTTGCAGAAGTTGAGAAGGCGTGTCAGCTCATGGCTGACGAGATAGAAAAGACCCGCCGACGCGTAAATGCTCTCGAGCATATCATGATACCAGACTATCAGGAGACCATAAAATATATCACGATGAAGCTCTCGGAAAACGAGCGCAGCACAACGACTTCTTTGATGAAGGTCAAGGACATGGTACTCAAACAGAGTCACAACTTCACATAAAAAAGACCGCATTTCAGTTTGAAATGCGGTTCTTTTTTTGCATCACTTTTTGCCGAAGAGGGAGAAGCCTTTCTTCTCATACGGCTCGGAGCTTACAGAGATGAATTTGTAACCGGTCGCACCGATAACTTCGCGGAGCTTAGCCTCGTCGAGCGGCTCTTCTGAGATGATTTCGGTAGTATTGTTCTTGTGCGAGGAATTGACCTTGCTTACGTTAAAGTTTTTGCGAATCTCGTCATTAACGTGTGATTCGCACATACCGCACATCATACCCTCGATATTGATTATAGTTTTTATCATGGAAAGACCTCCTTGTTAGCTTATAATAATATTGTAATACGAAAGCGGCAAAATGTCAAGCTTGCGAATGGTATTATTGACAACGCGACTAAGTAATAGAGAATACATATAAGAAAATTGAACATTTTATTGAGTGGCGTGAAAAAATCGCAGAGCTTGGCGATATTGATGGTGACGGCAGGAGCAATACAGCTGATGGATCGCTCATGCTTTATGCCATGTTAAAATCACATAAAACCGGTGACGTTAATACTGACTGTGCAGTTGATGCGATAGATGCTTCTGAAGCTCTTGCAATTTATACTGAAAATGCTGCAAAATAATAGTTCCTTCATATAAGATCAGCGGCACTTTGATAGTGCCACTGATTTTATTATATGAACATATCACTCCATTCGGCGATGCGCTCCTTCATTCCGGAGATATCGAGAATGCCGTAAGCGAAGCCCTTTTTTATGAGCTCCGGCGGCACAAACTGGTCGTACTTCTCGAACATGGGGACCTCATTCGGGTAGACGAGCTCGAGCGGGTCGAATTCGACAGCCGCCTCCTCCGCAAGGACACGGAAGAATTCTTCCGGCTGGACTTTCATGGTGAACTGGATATAATACGGACGGGCGGAGTCCATACCGCGCAGACCGAGCCTTTCGGCGCAGCGGAGCTTGAGAAAGCGCTCCATAGCGAAGAAAGCGTATGTACCGAGCCAAGGGAAAAGCGCCCACATATTGCCTCCGAGGCAGATGAGCGGCTGTTCGGTGACTCCGGAATTGCGGGCGGATGTTCTTGCCTGAGCGAGTCTCAGCACGGCATTTTTCATAAGGTAAGGGTAGCTTTTATCCTCGCTGAGAGCCTGTTTCATGCGCAGGAGTATCTTGGTATTGATGTCGCCGGGGCAGTCGCCGAAGTAGGCCGGGACCTTTCCCTTTATCAGCGAGCAGTAGACGATGCGGCGTTTGTGGTCGATATCCTCCACGACCCACACATGACCCGCGATAGCGACTTTCTCGCCGATAGGCGGAGGGCTGACGATAGTGCCGAGCTCCTGCGAATCATAGCGGACAGTGTATTCCTCGTTCTCCTGAAAAACGGCATAGAATTTGAAGCTGTTTATCACTCTTTCGCCGGCGAGACCGACGATAAGACCGCCCTCCTCAGTGCGCTGGATATGTTCAGTTTCGAGAAGGTGACGTAGCAGTATACGGAAGTCGTCCTGAGATATCCTGTGAAAATATCGGAGCGTAAGAACGCGCGAAGCGAGCTGAGCGGGAGTGAGCTCGCCGCATGAAGCGAGCGTGCTCATGGTCTGATGATAGAGCAGTGAAAAGGGGAGTCTGTCGAGCTTTGGCGGCTCGACCCAGCGCTCCTCAACGTAGACCTGCACAAGAGCGATGCCCTGCAAAAGCTTCCACGGTATAGTTTCGGGGAGCATTGAACGCGGCTCTGGGAGCTCCTCACGTATCACGAACCACATTTCGGGCGGCAGACCTCTTCTTCCGGTACGACCCATACGCTGGAGAAAGGACGAAACGGTAAACGGAGCGTCTATCTGGAAAGCGCGTTCGAGCCTGCCGATGTCGATACCGAGCTCGAGGGTCGCAGTCGTGCAGGTAGTCATGAAGATATCGTCGTCCTTCATAGCGGCTTCAGCGGTCTCGCGCAGAGCGGCTGAGAGGTTGCCGTGATGTATCATGAAGCGGTCGGGCTCGTGTTTGGCTTCGCAGTAGGAGCGCAGGGTAGTCGTCACAGCTTCGCACTCCTCGCGGGAGTTGACGAACACGAGGCATTTTTTACCGCGTGTATGCTCGAAAACGTAGCCCATACCCTCATCGGCGTGCTCGGGAGCGGTATCGGTCTTATCGTCGAGTACAGGCAGAGCCTCCACATCGGCGGAGCTGTCAGGCTGATTCTGCTGAGAGATATAGAAATGCTCCATTGAGAGACGCCATTTCACACCTGGAGCGTTGATTTTCGGGATAAGTGTGCGGCGTTTTGTTCCGGCTGAGAGGAATTCTCCAGCGGCTTCGAGGTCGCCGACAGTTGCCGACAGACCTATCCTGCGGGGCTCAACGCCTGCAAGCTTCGAGAGCCTTTCGATGAGGCAGAGCGTCTGACCTCCGCGGTCGCCGCGCATGAGGGAGTGTACCTCGTCGATGACGACAAATCTCAGGTCGCCGAACAGTTTTGGGATTAGCGCGTGCTTTCGCAGGAGCATAGCCTCGAGCGATTCCGGAGTTATCTGCAAAATGCCTGACGGGTGTTTAAGCATTCTTGCCTTGTGAGACTGAGCCGCATCGCCGTGCCAGTGCCATACTGGGATATCAGCCTCCTCGCAGAGCTCGGTCAGACGGGCGAACTGGTCATTGATGAGAGCCTTGAGCGGTCCGATGTAGACAGCTCCGACAGAGCGCGGCATATCCTCTGAAAACAGGGTAAGTATCGGAAAAAACGCAGCTTCCGTCTTGCCGGAGGCGGTAGAAGCCGAGAGCAGAAGGTGTTCATCGGTGTTGAATATGGCGTCTGCTGCGGCAGTCTGTATCGCGCGTAGCGACTCCCAGTTATTGCGGTAGATGAAGTCCTGAATAAAAGGAGCGTAGCGGTCGAAAGCGTTCATGCGGGCACCTCATATGGTAAATTCCGCGAATTCTTCCTCGGCAGCCTCTCCCTCGGGAGCCGCCGACGGCATTGAATCGGAAAGAATGAATTCGCTGACGTTTATGCCGGGGTTCTGATAGATTATGTCAAGCAGCTCGATGAGGTCGCGAATGACCTCGCGGGGAGTGATATGGCTTCCGGAGCCGATACGTCCGAATTCGAGCTTGATGAAGTTGACGAGGTCGTCCTGACTGATAACGCGTTCATATCCGAAAAGTCCGGCGTGGATATCGGCGAGCTTTTCCGTAAGTACGAGCATTTCCTCATAGGTGAGCGGCGAGAGGTGGATAACAGGCGCGAGCATATCCTTCACGCCCTCTCTGCCGAAGCGACCCTCCGCGAGCCTTGAACGGAGCGCTTCATAGCTGTATACTCCGCGGCGCGTATCCTCGATGCACTGAGGAGTTCCGCCCATGATTATACCGAGGTGCTTAGCCTTGCCCTGCAGTGTATCATTATACATCGTGAGAATTTTTTCGTAGTTGTACTGACGGGTTATCGCGTTCGGTATCTTATAGATGTTGACGAGCTCGTCGATGAGCACGAGCAGACCGCCGTATCCGGCGCGTTTTAGGAAAGCCGCGAACAGCTTGATGTATTCATACCAGTCGTCATCGGTGATGATAATATTCACGCCGAGGTCTGACTTAGCCTCAGTTTTAGTGGAATATTCGCCGCGGAACCACTTCACTACCTTAGCCTTGCTCTCGTCGTCGCCGGAGGCGTATGAGCGGTAGTAAATAGTCAGCAGCTTTGCGAAATCGAATCCGTGGACCATTTCATTCAGCGCTGATATGACCTCATAAATCTTCTTCTCGACGGCATTCGCGAACTCGGGCGAATCTGCCGCGAGCCCTGTTTCAGCCGCAGTTTCAGCCTGCACGCTGCTTATCCAGCGGTCGAGAATTAGAGTTAGAGCACCGCCGTCGGGACGGGTCTTAGTGGACATATTGCGGATAAGCTCCTTGTAAGTGGCAAGTCCCTGACCCTTTGTGCCCTGAAGTCTGCGCTCGGGTGAGAGGTCAGCGTCAACAACGACAAAGCCCTTGTCCATGACGTGTGAGCGGATAGTTTGCAGAAGAAAGCTCTTACCGCTTCCGTATTTGCCGACGATGAAGCGGAACGAAGCTCCGCCGTCCTCGATTATGGCGACATCGTGCAGGAGCGCGTCTATCTCGAGCTCGCGTCCGACGGTTATGTACGGAAGTCCGATACGCGGAACCACACCGCCTTTAAGTGAGTTGATTATTGCCGAAGCTATGCGCTTCGGGACTGTTGGTCTGTTGTTCATAATTTCACCTCATGAGACGAAGCCTTGCAGCTCGTCGATGTAATCTTCAATGAGTTCGGGAACGTCGGTGCTCATGTCAATGACGGTGTCGCCGAAGAAGTCGAACAGCTTGTCGTTGATGCTGTCAGCGAGAATAGAGGGCATAGTTCCGGCATTTTTAGCCGCCGCAGCCCAGTCGTCTCCGCGGAGCAGAGCGCGCAGGAACAGGATTTCCGCGTCCGTGAGGGGCGAGTCCGAAGCCGGTATATCCTTCTGTACCGGCTCGGGAGCATACTCTTCCGGCACATTTTCCTCCTCCTCAACGATGAGCTTATCCCGCGTGATATCGGCAGCGGAGCGAATGCTCTCGAGCTTGGAGAGGTCTATCTCTATCTTCAAAGCCTCGCGGCGAGAGTTTTCCTGCGCGATGAGGTCGAGCTCCTTGCTGACGATGCCGGCGATGTTTTTAGAGACCTCAGCAGGCCGCAGTTTATAGCGGAAATCGTACTTTTCACGCATGAGGTAGTCGAGCATTTTCATCAGCTCGCCGAGCTGACCGTTGCGGGTCCGGCAGCCGTAAAACCGCCGGCAGCGCCAAATGCCGCTGCGGCAGGTATATGAGTGTATCGCATTGAGCGAGTAATCGGTCGAGCGGGAGGTATTCCTGTCGTAGAACACCGAAGCTTCAAACAGCCGGCAGTTCATTTCAGTAATATGACCGAAGTATTTCTCGCACAGTGAGTTCTTCCTGTGGTCACGGAAAAACGCCGAAACAGCGCGGAATACGCGCACAGCGGCAGCCCGGAACTCCTCCGGATACTGAATGTAAAACCGCGAACGCTCTGCCGGATAAGATGAAAGAGCAGTTATTGCCGCGAAGAGCTCCTCATCGGGGGTATTCTCCCAGTTTATGAGCTTCAGCAGTGCCGTATCGAATCTGATATCGGGGTTATCGCTGATGAGTTCGGGGTCGAGCTCGTAGTAGACGCAGTAGTCGACTATCCAGCGGGGGAGGTGCTTTGCGAGGGCTTCGTCCGTGTAGTGCGAGCCGAGCTCTTTCAGCAGCGCAAGTCCCTCTTCCGGAGCTTTCACGCCGATGTTGTTGATAAGCTCATATGCGTAGATGAAAACAAACGGCATGGGAGCGGCTTTGTATTCGCCTTTTCGAACGTATGAGCGCCACGAGAAATAGCCGCGGAGCTGTTCATTGTCGAGGTCGCGGTAGGTCGGGTAGAATTTAGTGAAGCCGGTCGTGTATTCGTATACGTCTGAGAAATCCTCCATAAATTTTCCCTGATTGTAGAAGAGCCAGGCGGAGGTTTTCCAGTAGGCTTCGGGAGTGTAGGCGATAGCCTTCATATCCTTGATTTTCTGCGGAGTATCGGGAGTTTTTATCTGTGAGGCGCGTTTGATTATAGGCTCATCGGAGTAGACCTTGTCGCGGAAGGCACGGCTGTTGAGCAGCTTTTCATCGGTGAGTATCGAGTTTAATATGTCTTTCACGTCCGACATTTTCACGCCTCCTTTTCGATATCGTTACCCTTTATTATAGCATACCGCACCGGATAAAGCAACAGTTAGATGCGAACTGCCGTGCATTTTTATTGCCGCAGCCGGAGCAGTGCTTATTCTCAGCCAATACAGACAGGAGAAGCACGGATTATTTTGGAAGGGAAATGAAAAAGCCCCGTGGCAATTGCCTCGGGGCTGAGTTTATAAAAGCAGGAATTACTTGGAGATAAGCTCGAGAGTATCTCTTGCGATGAGGAGCTCCTCATTTGTAGGAACGATCCAGACCTCGATCTTTGAATCGGGAGTGCTGAGCTTTGTGAGCTTGCCTCTTACGGACTTGTTGAGCTCCTTGTCGATCTTGATGCCGAAGTATTCCATACCTGTGCATACGCCCTCGCGTACTTCCCATGAATTCTCGCCGATGCCGCCTGTGAAGAGGATAGCGTCAACGCCGTTCATAGCAGCAGCGTAGGAACCGATGTACTTCTTTATCTCGTAAACGAGCATATCGGAAACGAGCTGAGCTCTCTTGTTGCCCTCGTTAGCAGCAGCCTGAACGTCGCGGTTGTCAGAGCCAACGCCGGAAACGCCGAGGAAGCCTGACTTCTTGTTCATGTACTCGCTCATCTCAGAGGGAGTAAAGCCGTGCTTGTCAGCGACGAAAGTAACAGCAGAGGGGTCAACAGCGCCTGTACGTGTACCCATAACAACACCGTCGAGGGGAGTGAAGCCCATGGAAGTATCAACAGACTTGCCGCCGTCAACAGCAGT
>JAEEGL016770660.1_pt1 | contig 15432 bp, 14 predicted proteins | sample 9134231 | NCBI WGS metagenome assembly JAEEGL01 (sample SAMN16246548, study PRJNA631951) | gut metagenome | biome: gut microbiome; feature: rumen; material: fiber-attached | host: Bos | place: Iran: Karaj | collected 2018-10 | reverse complement strand
TGGCCTATACCTACGAAGGAAAGCCTGTAACAGCAAAGCAACTTCATGCGGTAGGTGCTATGGCTGCGCTTTTGAAGGATGCGATCCGTCCGAACCTTGTTCAAACACTGGAGCACACACCGGCATTGGTACACGGTGGTCCGTTTGCGAATATCGCACATGGCTGTAACAGTATTCGCGCGACCAAGACAGCTCTGAAACTTGCCGACTATGCAATCACGGAAGCCGGATTCGGTGCTGATCTCGGTGCTGAGAAATTCCTTGATATCAAGAGTCGTATCGCCGGCCTGCATCCGGATGCCGTTGTTCTGGTATGTACGGTTCGTGCGCTCAAGTATAACGGCGGAGTTCCGAAGGATAAGCTGAAGGAGGAGAATCTGGAGGCTTTGAAGACAGGAATCGCCAATCTGGAAAAACATATCGAGAATATCGCGAAGTTCGATGTTCCATGTATTGTAGCTTTGAATCATATTCTGACGGATACGGAAGCAGAGATCGCTTATGTCCGTGAGTTCTGTGAATCCAAAGGGGCAGAGTTTGCGTTGGCCGATGTATGGGCTGACGGTGGTGAGGGCGGACGCGCACTTGCTGAGAAGGTGGTTGAGACCATCGAGAATCGACCAAGTGAGTATCACCCGCTTTACCCGGATTCCATCTCGCTGAAAGAGAAGATTGAGACGATCGCAACCGAGATCTACGGGGCCGGATCTGTCGAGTTTTCTGCGGATGCTCTTAAGCAGTTATCCGTACTTACGGAACTCGGCTTCGGTCACTTCCCTGTATGTATGGCGAAGAATCAGTATTCTCTTTCTGATGACAAAAATGTTCTCGGACGTCCGTTGGATCATGTGATACATATCCGGGAAGTCTACGTCAGTGCAGGCGCCGGGTTTGTCGTGGCGTTGACCGGTACCATCGTAACGATGCCCGGCCTTCCGCGAATCCCCGCAGCTGAGCATGTGGATGTGGACGAAAAAGGCAGGATTCGTGGTCTGTTCTGATTGCAGGAAGAACTCGAAACGGATTTTGTTGATCGGATAAGCAACTCTGTAAACCGCTAAAAGAAAGGAGAATCCATATGAAACGATTCGTAAAAAATGGAACGCGTGCATTGGCTTTGGTTCTGGTACTGGCATGTACGTTATGCTATGCGCCGTCATCGGCTCGCTACGCATTCGCGAAAAAGAAGAGCGGTGTTGTAAAAAGTGTCAAGATCACCAATGCCAAAAAGGTGAAGAAGCTCTATAAGGGCAGGAAAGCTACTCTAAAGGTAAAAGTTACTGTTAAGGGCAAGGTTTCCAAGAAGGTAAAGTATACCTCGTCAAACAAGAATGTGGCAACCGTTTCCGCCAAAGGCCTGATCAAGGCTAAGAAGATCGGAACTACCAAGATTACCGTTACATCAGTTGCGAATAAACGAAAAAAAGCAAGTGTAACAGTCAAGGTTGTGCGGGTTCCGATCAAAAGTGCCGTTTTTCAAAACGCGGTGTTGATTTTTGAGAAGGAAGACGAGACTCTGGCTAGTCCGTTTACGCTGGCACTCGGACAGTCCGATGATGACGGTACGGTATATAAGCTGATTACGAATCCGACTTCATACAAGGCTTCGGATTTTACCTGGTCATCCTCGAACCCGTCAGCGGTATCCGTAAGCGCGAAGGGAAAGATCAAGGTTTCCTCATATTGCGATACTGGTGTTGAGATCACGGCTAAGGCCAAGAGTGACGCGACCGTCGTGGCTTCCGTAACCCTGTATTGCTATCAGAAGCCTGCGGAAGATGCCGTTGTGAAAGGGCTTTCTTTCGATAATCCGAACCTTACATTTTCCTGTTCCGAAGACGACTATAATGATTCATCCGAACCTATGGTAATACAGCTTACGGACACGGATGATGACGACAACATCTATCAGTTGAACAAATCACCTGCGGACGCGGATGCTTCGGATTCTGACTTTACCTGGAAGTCGTCCAATCCGAATGTTGTTAAGGTCGACGCATCCGGTAATGTTACTGTCGTAGGCTTCGGTGCCGCAACGGTTTCCGTTGTTTATAAGAAGTATCCGAAAGTCAACGCCACCGTTACCTTCACCATCAAAAACGCGGATGCTGATGATGACTATGACGACGATGATGATGATGACTATGACGACGATGATGATGATGAAGACGATGAAGACGATGAAGACGATGAAGACGACGAAGACGATGAAGGCGATGACGACTACGATGACTATGACGATTACGAAGATTATGATGACGGAGATGATTGGGAATAACGTCCGGTTAGTCGTGCAATTGTAAAAAATAAACCCATCGGGGACGTATCTGTGCTCGATGGGTTTTTTATTTATGTCTTATGTTATCGATTTTTTCTGTGCCAGCGTTGCTCACAGTACATGCAACGATATACACGGTTGTCACGGTCTGTCAGCTTGAAGCGGTGTGGCAATTCCTGTTCGACAGAAGTGATACAACGTGGGTTCTTGCATTTGATAATATTGGTCACGGTTTCCGGAAGTGTCAACACACGTTTTTCAACGATGCGGTTATTTTTAATCACATCGATCGTTATGTTTTCATCCAGGACACCAAGTACCTCCAGGTCGATAGTGATCGGGCCCTCAATCTTAATGATATCTTTTTTACCCATCTTACTGGAGCGGGCATTTTTAATGATGGCGACGGAAGCGTCGATCTTTTCGAGGTTCAGATAGTTGTAAATCTCCATGGCGCCACCGGCATGGATGTGGTCGATCACCACACCTTCCTGTAATCCGCCAATTCTCAGTTCTCCGTTTTCCATTTTGTTTCCTCCCATTTTATGCGATACTTCCCGCCTCTCGAAGCAGCGTCATGATCAGCGCCATTCGAACATACACACCGAATTCCGCCTGTTTAAAGTAGACAGCACGCGGATCGTTGTCAACCTCCGTAGCAATCTCGTTAACACGAGGGAGAGGATGAAGCACCAGCATATCGTCCCGAGCAAGTTCCATCTTTTTCTGATCCAGAATAAAACTATCTTTCAAACGGATATAGTCTTCTTCGTTGAAAAAACGTTCACGCTGTACGCGTGTCATATACAGGATATCAAGCTTTGGCATGACGTCCTCGAGAACCGCGACTTCCCGGTAATCGATCAGGTTGTGATCCAGGATGTCTCTTCTCAGGTAATCCGGAATACGAAGCTCATCCGGTGAAATCATGATAAAGTGGACATCCGGATAGCGAACCATGGCCTCAACCAGACTGTGAACGGTTCGACCGAACTTGAGGTCACCACAAAGCCCGATAGTCAGACCACTGAAGGTTCCTTTGAGTTTACGAATGGTCATCAGGTCCGTCAACGTCTGCGTGGGATGATTGTGACCACCGTCTCCGGCGTTGATCACCGGAATACGAGAGTGCAGGGAGGCAACGAAGGGGGCTCCCTCCTTGGGATGTCTCATCGCACAGATATCAGCATAGGACGAGATCACACGAATCGTATCCGATACACTTTCTCCCTTGGCCGCGGATGATGAATCGGCCGAAGAAAAACCAAGCACCTGACCACCGAGATTTAACATCGCTGATTCGAAGCTTAGTCTGGTGCGTGTACTTGGTTCATAAAAACAGGTTGCTAACTTTTTTCGATGACAGGCATCCTTGTATTCTTCCGGTCTGTCATAAATCTGTTCTGCCAACGTCAACAGGTTATCGAGCTCATCAACGGACAGATCCAAAACATTCATTAAGTGTCTCAGCATAGGGCTCCTCCTCAACTTATACACCGTTTTGTTTAGTTTACTACAAAATATTGGATGCGTCAACAGTTTTCGGGATGGTTCGTAAACTATTGACGGAATCCATTGTTTTGTGGTAAAATATCAAATTGGGTTAGTTTGTATCATATGAAAGGAGTTACCAATTATGATTACTTTAAGAGAGGGTGGCGCATATTTTATCGACGGTGAACGTCTCGTCGGGGAAGGAGACGGAACAGTCGGCAGTTATAATAAGGAAGAAGCCAAACAGGGTACGATGGCGTATCAGATCCTGCAGGCACATAACAAATCCGACGATAAATCAAATCTGAATATAAAATTCGACAAGCTTACTTCGCATGATATTACGTTTGTTGGAATTCTTCAGACAGCGAGAGCATCGGGGTTAGAGAAGTTTCCGGTTCCCTATGTTCTGACAAACTGTCATAACAGTCTGTGCGCTGTTGGTGGGACAATAAATGAGGATGATCACATGTTTGGTCTTTCCTGTGCGAAGAAGTACGGAGGTATCTATGTACCGCCTCATCAGGCTGTCATCCACCAGTTTGCCCGTGAGATGCTGGCAGAGGGCGGAGCGATGATTCTTGGATCCGATTCCCATACCCGTTACGGAGCACTTGGAACAATGGCTGTCGGAGAAGGCGGCCCGGAGATCGTGAAGCAGCTTCTCGAGCAGACATATGACATCCCGATGCCGGATGTGGTTGCGATCTATCTGACCGGAAAACCGGAAGTCGGAGTCGGTCCTCAGGACGTAGCGTTGGCTATTATCGGTGCCGTTTTTGAGAACGGATACGTCAACAACAAGGTTATGGAGTTTATCGGACCGGGTGTCGAAAACTTAAGTGTTGATTTTAGAATCGGTGTCGATGTCATGACAACGGAGACTACCTGCCTGTCCTCGATTTGGCAGACAGACAGTGCTGTTAAGGATTTTTATCAGATTCACGGACGTCCGGACGCATATCGTGAACTGTCACCGAATAAGGTGGCGTATTATGATGGTGTAGTTGAGGTGGATCTGTCCAAGATCAAGCCGATGATCGCGATGCCGTTCCACCCAAGCAACGTTTATACCATTGAAGAGGTAAATGCCAACCTGGAGGACATCCTTCGTGATGTTGAGAAAAAAGCGGCGGTCAGTCTTGACAATAACGATATTGAGTTTAAACTTACCGATAAGATTCACGATGGACGTCTCTACGTCGAGCAGGGTGTGATCGCCGGATGTGCCGGCGGTGGTTTCGAGAACCTGTGCGATGCGGCAGATATCCTTAAGGGTAAGTTCATCGGTTCGGATGCTTTTTCACTGAGTATTTATCCGGCCAGCCAGCCTGTCATGATGGAACTCGTGAAAAACGGAACCGTGGCTACCTTCTTAGAGGCTGGAGCGACCGTGCGTACCGCATTTTGCGGACCGTGTTTCGGTGCCGGTGATGTACCGGCTAACCGCGGCTTAAGTATCCGTCATTCGACGAGAAACTTCCCGAACCGCGAGGGATCGAAGGTGACAAACGGTCAGATTGCTTCCGTTGCGCTGATGGACGCACGTTCCATTGCGGCAACTGCAGCTAATAAAGGATATCTGACACCGGCGACGGATCTGGATATCCACTTCAGCAAGCCGAAATACTACTTTGACAAGAGTATTTACGACAATCGTGTATTCAATGGTGTCGGTAACGCGAAGCCGGAAACGCCGATTCAGTTTGGCCCGAACATCGTAGACTGGCCGAAGATGTATCCGCTGACAGAGCACGTTCTTCTGAAAGTGGTTTCCATGATCCATGATCCTGTAACAACAACGGATGAGTTGATCCCGTCCGGTGAGACTTCGTCCTATCGATCGAATCCTCTGGGACTTGCCGAGTTTACTCTGTCCCGCAAGGATCCGGCTTATGTCGGCAAGGCCAAGGAGGTTCATAAGGCTGAAGTGGCCAGAATTGAAGGAAACGACCTGTTTGCTGCAGATGATAAGTTGGAAGCGGTCTACCAAAAGCTTCAGAAATCCTTTGATGTCAAGCCGGAGGATACGGAGATTGGATCCGTGATCTATGCCGTCAAGCCGGGGGACGGCTCCGCCAGAGAGCAGGCAGCAAGCTGCCAGCGTGTACTTGGCGGGCTTGCCAATATCGCGCGTGAGTACGCGACCAAGCGCTATCGCTCGAATCTGATCAACTGGGGAATGCTTCCTTTTGTTTATGATGGTGATCTGGTGTTCGACAAGGATGATTACATTTTTGTAAAGGATATTCATAAGGCAATTACGGAAAAGATTGATGAAGTGAAAGCGTATGTGGTTGGCGACGACTTAAAGGAGATCACGCTTCGTCTCGGTGCTCTAACCGATCATGAGCGTGAGATTATCAGTAAGGGTTGTCTGATCAACTATAACAGAAAATGATGACATTGTCGTAAAAGACGCATTGAGAGGTATTTTGATATGAACGATCAGTATATGATGGCACATCCGGATCATGCGATCATCCCCGGTGATGAAAACGACATCTTCGCAGGGAGCAAGGAAGAGTTTGATCGCATGATGATGATGTACAACGGCGCAATCCGTGAGGTAAAAACCAAGCTTCAGGTACTCAATGATGAGTTGTCCATGACCAGAAATCGCAACCCGATCGAGTTTATTGAAACGCGTATCAAGACGCCTCAGAGCATCGCGATCAAACTGCAGAAAAAGGGATTGCCCCTGACCGTGGATTCCGTTAGGGAGAATCTGAATGATGTAGCCGGCGTCCGTGTGATCTGTGCGTTTCTCGATGATATCAATCAGGTGGCTGAGATGCTTGAGGCGCAGGATGACGTGTGTATCATCAAGACCAAGGATTATATAAAAAGGCCGAAGAAAAACGGTTACCGGAGTTTGCATCTTATCGTAGAGGTGCCGGTATTTTTCTCGAATGGCAAAGAGCGCGTGCGCGTGGAGGTTCAGATCCGTACGATCGCGATGGACTTTTGGGCAAGTTTGGAGCATTCGGTTAAGTACAAGAAAAATGTCAAGGATGCGGAGGATATCTTCTGGGAGCTGAAAGCTTGCGCAGATGTTATCAACCGGACGGATATTCATATGCAGTTCATACGTGATAAGATCGCATACATAGAATAAGAGGAGAATAATCTAAACAAGGGAGAAGAGTTATGGCTGATATTATCGACGGAAAAATGATATCAAATCAGATCAAGGAAGAGTGCCGTGAAACGGTTGAGAAGGAAAAGCTTGAGAGGGCGCTGGCAGTCGTTCTCGTGGGAGACGATCCCGCCTCTGCGGTGTATGTTGGGAATAAAAAGAAGGCTTGTGACTTTTGCGGTGTCAAGTCTGTATCCCACGAACTTCCGGCAAGTACGACCGAGGAAGAGCTTCTTGAGCTTGTTGATAAGTTAAATCGGGATGATAGTATTAATGGCATTCTGGTACAGCTTCCTTTGCCTTCACATATCGATGAGGACAAGGTGATACGCGCCATCTCGCCGGATAAGGATGTGGATGGATTTCATCCGGAGAACGTCGGGAGGCTCAGCATCGGACAGCCCGGCTATGTTTCCTGTACACCGGCCGGTATTATTCAGTTGTTAAAGCGTTCCGGTGTCGAAATAGCCGGAAAATCCTGCGTTGTAATCGGGCGCAGTAATATCGTCGGTAAGCCGATGGCACTTTTGATGCTTCGCGAGAATGCAACCGTGACGATATGCCACTCGAAAACCAGGGATCTTCCTGCCGTATGTAAGCAGGCGGATATCCTCATCGTCGCTATCGGTCGTCCGAAGATGATCGATGCGTCCTACGTAAAAGAAGGAGCTGTTGTCATCGATGTTGGTATCCATCGTCAGGAAAACGGCAAGCTTTGTGGCGATGTTGATTTTGACAGTGTTGAGCCGGTGGCGTCGAAGATTACGCCTGTACCCGGTGGCGTCGGTCCGATGACCATCGCTATGTTGATGCACAATGTTGTCTATGGCAATGGGGCTGATGCGGATATGCCATGGATTGCGATATGATACGTAATCAAGAATCTGATCTCGCTGGTTGCAAGTATGCAATTTGACAAATACATAATATGCAGTTAAGTGCCGGCGGCAGTGATCGAATTATCCGAGGAGACTTCTCAGGGATCGACGAGGAAATTCGATCACGACTGCGTCCGGCACATGTAAATGGGAGTAGTTTATTGTATAACATATTTTTTGCCTCACTGGGTTGTGATAAGAACCTGGTGGATACTGAGAAAATGATGGGGCTTTTGAATCGCGACAAGTATGCCCTGACCGAGGACGAGAGCGAGGCGGATGTGATCATTATCAACACCTGCGCCTTCATCCTGGATGCTAAGCAGGAGAGTATCGAGACCATACTGGAACTCGCCGCCATGAAAATCGAAGGACGATGCAAGGCCTTGATCGTGAGCGGTTGCCTGGCGCAGAGATATCGGGAGGAAATCCGCAAGGAAATCCCCGAGATTGATGCTCTTGTCGGGACGAATGCTTATGATAAGATCAATGAAACCATAGATGAGGTATTGGAGGGGCTGTCACCCGATGTGATGCAGGAATCCGGCTATATGCCGGCAGGGCTGCTTTCACGTGTCCGTTCGGGCATGGGGCCGTTTCGGTATTTAAAGATTGCCGAAGGATGCGATAAGCACTGTACTTACTGTGCGATACCTTCCATGCGGGGGCCGTATCATTCGGTGCCCATGGAAGAACTTATCGAAGAAGCAACGATGCTTGCTTCTGACGGTGCGACCGAACTGATCCTTGTTGCACAGGAGACGACGCTGTACGGTATGGACCTGTATGGAGAAAAACGTCTTCCCGAGCTGCTTCATAAACTGGCAAAGATAGACGGCATCGAATGGATTCGCCTGATGTATTGCTATCCGGAGGAGATTACCGAAGAACTGTTATACGCCATGAGGGATGAGCCGAAAGTATGCCATTACCTGGATCTTCCGATCCAGCACGCGGATGACGAGATTCTTCGCAGAATGGGACGTCGTACGGATCAAAGGCAGCTTCGTGAAGTGATCGGAAAGATCCGTGAGGTCCTTCCTGATATCTCGCTGAGAACCACCCTGATCAGTGGCTTTCCCGGTGAGACTCAAAATCAGCACGAAACGTGTCTTGCATTTGTAAAGGAAATGAAGTTTGATCGCCTTGGTGTCTTCCCGTATTCCGAGGAAGAAGGCACGCCCGCGGCAGAGTTTCCCGACAAAGTAGCGGAAGAGGAAAGAGTTGCCAGGGCGGATGCGATCATGAAAACGTCCGAGGCGGTTATTTTTGAAAAGAATCAGGCCCTGATCGGAAGAGAAATTCCGGTTCTCGTCGAGGGATATCTTCCTGAAGACGGCTGTTATGTGGGACGTACATACCGTGACGCTCCGGATATTGATGGGTTGATTTTTTTCGAATCTGAGAAAGAGTGGTTGACATCCGACATCGTTCGGGTTACGATAACAGAAGCGCTTGGATATGACCTGAAAGGAGATATCAAATGAACCTGCCAAATATGCTAACCATATTGCGCGTCATCATGATCCCATTGTTTGTGATCGCGATGCTCTGCGACTTTCCTGCCTGGTTTCCCAATCCGGACATCGTGGCCGGGTGCATTTTTATCGCAGCATGTATCACGGATTTTTTTGATGGGTATCTGGCAAGGAAGTATAACCAGATCACAACCTTTGGAAAATTCATGGATCCTCTGGCCGACAAACTCCTTGTTTGCGCGGCTTTGATCTGTTTTCTCGCTGACGAGCATCCGGAGATCCCGGCATGGGTGGTGATCATTATCATTAGCCGTGAGTTCATCATCAGCGGATTCCGTCTGGTGGCAGCTGAAAAAGGCGTTACGATCGCTGCCAGCTGGTGGGGAAAGGTGAAAACCTGCGGACAGATGCTGATGTCATTACTTCTGATCTTTCACTTTGAGCATGAGGTGTTTCGGGTAATCGACGCGTTTGTCGTATATGCGACGCTCGTAATGACTGTGATTTCTCTGGTGGATTATATGTGGCGAAACCGGGATGTCATGAAGGATATCGAGTAAATACACTATTTGTCAATAAAGTGACAAAATTACATACTACAATATAAAGTGCCGGAAAATGTGAGAAAGAGGTATGGTGATGAGTTTGAGAAAGCTGACCGGAATGCTTTGTATAGTGTCAATGGCCGTTTGCCTGACTGCTTGTGGTGAGGATTCTCCTAAGAACACGGAGGAACCGGAAGCAACTGAGGCTACGGCTGTTTCGCCTTCAGCGGCTGCTGTTGCCAAGAAGATGGAGACGATAACGGTATTCACGATTGACGCTTCTACGATGTCCATCCTTCCTTCTCGTGTCAAGAAAAAAGAAGACGATGACTCCCTCGATTATTTGGTGACTCTGGTTCTTGACAATCTTGAGGATGACGAGATTGTGATCGACCATGTCGAACAGGACGGTGATAAGGCAATCATTGTGTTTGACAGCAATAAAAAGCCCGTGTCCGACTGTGATGAAGAGATGGAGGATCTGATCCTTGAGTGCTTCTCAAACAGTATTCTTGACAATGCGGAAGGAATCCACAGTGTGATTTTCCGGACAGACAAGGGCGCTTATGTCAGCGCTTATAAAACGATGAAGGAAGATGAAGTGTATGCTTCCCGCTGATATTGACGTGATCGTTGTCGGTGGTGGTGCTGCCGGCATGATGGCAGCTGTTGCTGCAGCGGATCAGGGCGAGAAGGTTCTTCTGCTTGAGAAAAATGAGAAAACAGGGAAAAAACTATACATAACAGGTAAGGGACGTTGCAATTTTACGAACTCTTGTGATGTTGAGGATTTTTTTTCACAGGTCGTAAGTAATGCAAAGTTCCTTTATTCTTGTATATACGGGTTTTCCAACCGGGATGTGATCGACTGGTTTACCGCTGAGGGACTCCGGGTTAAGGAAGAACGCGGCGGACGGATGTTTCCGGTATCGGATAAATCCTCGGATGTTATACGGGTTCTCGATAAAGCATGCCGCGATCGACATGTTCAGGTCGTACTCCATGCGGAAGTGAATGATTTGCTGACAACGGAAGACGAGAACAGGGTAATCGGTGTAAGCCTCTCCGACGGCAGAAAAATACACGCAAGGCGCGTAATTCTTGCAACCGGTGGTGTTTCCTATCCGTCAACCGGGTCTACCGGAGACGGGCTCAGGATGGCAGAAAAACTCGGACATACGATTGTTACGCTTCGTCCGGGATTGACAGGGCTTTCAACAAAAGAGACGGATATTCGGGAACTGCAGGGGCTGACACTCATTAATACATCCCAGACGGTACGTGAGGTCTCGGGAAAGAAAAAACTGCTGGAAGGCTTTGGCGAGATCCTTTTTACGCACTTTGGCGTCAGCGGTCCGACGATGCTTACCGTAAGTTCCAAACTGGGCGATCGATTAAAAGAATATCCGCTTTTACTGACATTGGATATCAAGCCGGCGCTTTCGGAGGAAGAACTCGATAAACGTGTGATACGTGAGATCGAAGCGGACGGTAAGAAGTCCATCGGAAACCTCGCCGGGCGGTTACTTCCGAAAAGTCTGATCCCGGTCCTGTTGAATCGATGTTATGTCGATCCACAGAGGAGAGGTTTTGATCTGACCAGAGATGAACGACTTCGTTTTGTAAAGGAGATGAAGTCATTTGCTATAACATTAACCGGCGTTAGAGATTTCAACGAAGCGATCATCACACGGGGAGGAATCTCCGTAAAGGACGTAAATCCGCAAACGATGGAGAGTAAAATTATATCCGGATTGTATTTTGCGGGAGAAATACTTGATGTGGATGCACTGACCGGCGGGTACAATCTTCAGATTGCCTGGTCAACCGGTGTGGCGGCAGGAAGAGCTGAAAGATAAGAAAAGCCTGATGGCATGGAGGTATCGTTATGATCAATATTGCAATAGACGGACCGGCAGGGGCCGGCAAGAGTTCAATCGCGAAACTTGTTGCCCGGGAGATGGGCATTGTATACGTAGATACAGGGGCGATGTATCGTGCCATGGCTTTAGCATGCTTAGATGCCGGCATCGATCTTGATGATGAAAGCAAGGTATCAACCACGATAGAGAGTGTATCGATCGAAATCCAATATGAGGGTGGCACGCAGCATGTGATCCTGGGTGGTAACGATGTTTCTACGACAATCCGGGAGGAGAGAGTCGGCAAAGGGGCTTCTTCGATTGCCCGTTATACTGCGGTTCGCGAGCGTTTGGTAGCACTTCAGCGTGATCTTGCCGCCAAACAGGATGTCATCATGGATGGCCGGGATATCGGGACCGTCGTGCTTCCGAATGCGTCTTTAAAGATTTTTCTTACGGCCAGTTCCCGCGTTCGTGCGAAAAGGCGCTATCTGGAATTACAGGAAAAAGGCGAAGACTGTGATCTGGATGCCATTGAAAAAGATATCATCGCCAGAGATGAGCAGGACATGAACCGTGAGGTATCTCCTCTGAAACAGGCAGAGGATGCAGTGCTTGTAGACACTTCCGATATGACGATCGAGGAGGTTGTCGCAAAAATCAGGAGTTTGGCGGATGGAGATTAAGATCGCAGAGCACGCAGGGTTTTGTTTTGGCGTGAAAAGGGCTGTAAACAGCGTATATTCGCTGATTGAAAAGGGCGAGAACCGTCCGGTATATACACTCGGCCCTATCATACACAATGAGAGGGTTATCGAAGATCTGGCTGCCAGAGACGTTCATGCGATCGAAGATATCCGTGAACTTACCGAGCCTTCCATCGTGATCATTCGTTCACACGGCGTGCCGGAATCCGTGATTCTCGAGTTGGAAGCGTCGGAACATACCATTTTTAATGCTACCTGCCCATTTGTCAAAAAAATCCACGACGTGGTGAGAGAACACAGTGAGGCCGGTGAGGAGATAGTCATCATTGGAACCGCTTCACACCCTGAAGTTATCGGGATTCTCGGCTGGTCAAGGTCGGGCGGGACCGTGGTCGAAACCTATGAAGAAGCGGAGCATTTCTCCCCCAAGAACCCCGCCGGAAAAGTGTGTGTAGTAGCACAAACAACATTTAATTCGAAAAAATTTCAAGATTTTGTTGAAATTTTCTTAAAAAAAGAGTATGATATAAATGTTGTCGATACGATTTGCCAAGCGACACAGCTCAGACAGGAGGAGGCAAGGCGCCTTTCTTCCGAGTCAGACGCTATGCTGGTGATCGGCGGAGCGGATAGTTCCAACTCAAGGAAACTGTACGAAATCTGCAAACAACAGTGTGAAAACACTTTTTTTATACAGACAGCGGATGCGATTGGACAGATATCGTTCGACGGATCCAGCGCCTTAAGCATTACCGCAGGGGCATCGACCCCAAATACTTTAATTCAGGAGGTTTATGAGGCATGTCAGAAGAAATGAGTTTTGAGCAGTATTTAGAGGAGGAGGCGAATTTCAAGCAACCGCACAAGGGCGAAGTTGTTGAAGGGACTGTTATTGATGTCAAGGATAACGAAATCATCCTGAATATTAAAGCAAAGTCTGACGGTGTTTTGACCAAGAATGAATACAGCAACAACCCGGATGTTGACCTGAAAAGCGAAGTTAAGGTTGGCGACGAGCTTACGGTTAAGGTCGTTAGTGTCAACGACAGCGAAGGCCAGGTTATGGTTACTTACAAGCGCCTTCAGCAGGACAAGGTCAACAAACGCTTTGAAGAGGCATTTGAGAACAATGAGATCCTGACAGGTACCGTTACGCAGGCTCTTAAGGGCGGACTCAGCGTCAGCTACGGAGAGGGAAGAGTATTTATCCCGGCAAGTCTTGTGTCTGACATCTACGAGAAGGATCTTTCCAAGTATACCGGTAAAGAGATTCAGTTTGTACTGACCGAAGTGAACGTTCATAAGCGTCGCATCATCGGTGATCGTCGTCAGCTGATCGTTGAGGAGAAGAAAAAGAAGCAGGAAGAGCTTCTCGGACGTATCGAGGTCGGCATGATGATCGAGGGTACCGTCAAGAATCTTACGGATTTCGGTGCGTTTATCGATCTCGACGGCGCAGACGGACTTCTCCACATCTCCGAGATGTCCTGGGGACGTGTGGATGATCCGAAGAAGCTTTTCAAGGTTGGCGATACCGTAAAGGTTAAGATCAAGGATATCAACGATACCAAGATCGCCCTTACCATGAAACTGGATGAGAACAACCCGTGGAAGGATGCGGCTGAAAAATACGCCGTTGGTAATGTGATCACCGGAAAAGTTGCACGTATGACTGATTTTGGTGCGTTTGTTGAACTTGAGGAAGGGATTGATGCCCTCCTTCATGTTTCACAGATTGCGATCGATCATGTAGAGAAACCGTCTGATGTACTGAAGGTAGGTCAGGAAGTTACAGCTAAGATCGTTGATTTCAACGAGGATACCAAGAAGATTTCTCTGAGCATCAAGGCTCTTGAGATCGAGAAGCAGAAGGCTGAGAATGCTGCCAAGGAAGAAGCTGCTGCAGAAGAAGAAGCTCCGGCTGCTGAAGAAACAGCCGAGGAAGTAGTTGAAGAGGCTCCGGTTGCTGAAGAGGCTCCGGCTACTGAAAAAACGGCAGAAGAGGAAGCTGAGGAAACAGCCGAAGAAGCTGCTGAAGAGTAAAAATAAACACTAGTGTGAGGGTAACATGGCAAATACGTACGAGGATTTTAAAGCCAATTTTCTCCGGATGTCCGGAATTGATCTGAATTCCTACAAGGAAAGTCAGATGAAGCGTCGTATCGATAATTTTTATGTAAGACGTAAGTTTTCCGGGTATGATGATTTTTTTCGAGCATTATCCGCTGATACGGAGATGCAGAAGGAGTTTACAAGTTATCTGACTATCAACGTATCCGAGTTTTATCGCAATCCGCCCCAGTGGCAGACGGTGGAAAAGGACGTATACCCAACCTTGTTGGATCGTTTTGGAAAGCGTCTGAAGATATGGAGCGCCGCGTGCTCGACCGGAGATGAACCGTACACATTGGCTATGCTTTTAGCTGAACATGTGCCTCTGATGCAGGTAGATATCCTGGCAACGGATCTTGACAAGGATATTCTTGAAAAGGCACAGGAAGGCTGCTATGTTGAAAAAAGCATTTCCGGACTTCCCAAGCAGTACCGTGACAAGTATTTCGAATCCGATGGTAAAGGTAATGTCCGAATCTCGGATGATATTAAAAAGCGGATCACGTTCAAGCATCACAACCTGCTAAAGGATCCCTATCCTCGCGGAATGCATTTGATCGTGTGTCGCAACGTTATGATCTATTTCACGGAAGAAGCCAAGGATCAGATTTATCAAAAATTTTCCGATTCGCTGGTGGACAATGGTATTTTCTTTGTCGGAAGTACGGAGCAGATCATAGGCCCGGCCAAGTATGGGTTCAAGAGTGCACAATCCTTTTTCTATGAGAAAACCAAGGAATAGACAAATGAGACCACCCCGCGAGGCTTTGGGGTGGTCATTAATTTTTATGAAGGAGGCCTGAAGATGGACGTTACAGTAGCTTTAGATGCTATGGGAGGTGACTACGCACCGGTTGAGACGGTGGCCGGCGCGATCGAGGCAGTTAAGGAGTTTCCCCAGATCAAGGTGATCCTCGTCGGAATGGAAGATCAGATCCG
>JAEEGL015950793.1_pt1 | contig 15432 bp, 15 predicted proteins | sample 9134231 | NCBI WGS metagenome assembly JAEEGL01 (sample SAMN16246548, study PRJNA631951) | gut metagenome | biome: gut microbiome; feature: rumen; material: fiber-attached | host: Bos | place: Iran: Karaj | collected 2018-10 | reverse complement strand
TCATAAGATATCTTTTTCAGGCCCTCTTCTGAAAAATTAAGTATATCAGCGTTAGGGAACGACAGAAGAATTGGAGAATGTGTAACAATGATGAATTGAGCGCCTTTATGAATCATCTTGTTTATGAACAAGAGTAACTCCATTTGTCGATTTGGACTGAGGGCTGCCTCTGGTTCATCGAGAATAAATACTCCCGGAGAATCAAAGCCAGATATATATTTCATAAAACTTTCACCATGCGACATTGCATGATATTCAGGTGCATTTGCCCCTCCTGGAAGAGTTCTAAGCGACTCATATTCCGAAGCTACATTGAAAAAACTTTCAGCTCTAAAGAAATATCCGGAACGTTTCATTCCACCTTTTGCAAGAGTTATAGCATTATATAATTCAGAAGTATCATCATACGTTTCAAACTTCATATTTAAGGTTCCGCCCTCTTCATTAAAACCATAATTCTTTGCAACAGCTTCAAGAAGAGTTGATTTTCCAGAGCCATTTTCTCCAGAGAATATGGTTACTGGTTTCTCAAAAGAAAACTTTTCCAGTTTCTTTATAGCCTTTATTTTTCGTAGATAGGAATCCTTACTGATTTGCGACCAGTCAATTTTCACACTGTTAATATAAAAGTTCTGCATTAAAGTCCCTCCTACAAACAAAATCCCACGCGCTTAGCGCCACTCGGATTCTCAAGTTTCTCGCACTTGCACATATCATGAATATCATTGATTGCCGGCCTCTCGCCCGTAATCACTTCATTCATCGCAATCTTTCTTACAATATTATCAATCTGTCCACCAGAGAAATCATAATCCCTTGCGAACTCAGTGGCAGCCTTTTCATCGAGCCAGGAAAGCTTATTCATCCAGATTGAAGTCTTTGCCTCTGTCGAAGGATTTTCAAACTTAATCTTGAAGAGGAAGCGTCGCTCAAAAGCAGAGTCCATGTTTGAGACAAGATTTGTTGTGGCGATGAAGATTCCCTTCAAGTTTTCCAGCTCTTCAAGGATGATGTTCTGAATGGCGTTTTCTGTCTGAGCGCAGTTTCCAGAAGTATCTTCCTTTCGCTTTGAGATAAGGGCATCGGCTTCGTTGAAAAGAAGAATCGGCATGAGTTCCCCCTTCTTCTCTGCAATTTCGCAGGCATTTCTGTAACTTATGAAAATCTTTTTGATGCGCTTTTCGCTTTCACCAAACCAGGCAGACTTTGCCTCGCTGATATCAACATGAACGATAGAACGGCCGGTCTCCTTGGCAATCTGCATTACGGATTCAGTCTTACCGGTTCCTGGTGCACCATAGAGCAAAACTGCAACACCAACAGGAAGTCCTTCATCCTTAAGACGAGTCTGAATATTTTTGAGAGTCTCATCTTTGAGGGCGTTCTTCAGCCGGTCAATTTCCTTCTGATTTTCCTTGCTGTAGAAGAGGCGCTTTTCTTTGATACTGTCAGTTTTTATCAAATTCTTGTCATTGATTGCATCTTCAAAGAGGAAAGCCTTTTCGCCCAAAACGAGTTTTTTACCTTTGTCAGTTAAAGTCACAGTTGCTTCTGACAAATTGCCCTTCTTTGAGAATTCAAGAAATCCTTTTTCAAATAATTCATGAGTTTCTTCCATCATTTCTTTAGCAACAGAGAAGCGTTGTTCATTGTCATATAAATCTGCAATGGTGGTATTTAAACCAGACTCATCACCCTTAATTACATCGTGTGTAACATCATAAAGGAAGAAACGATGGTCTGGCTCTTTAACTTCTGCCATCACTCGTTCGACCATTTTGAGATTCTTATTGTTATTTTCAAACCTACCTAATTCCCTCTGAATCACACGGGCGCTTTTTTCTTCATCACGACGGTTTTCATACATTCGTGCAAAGGTTCTGAGGAATTCAACTTCATCAACTTCTTTCTTACCCTGAGGAATAAACTCAACATTGTTGAAAAGGCTTTCCCTGAATTCACTTACCGGTTGAACTGCATTATGGCTGCCCCTATGTTCAAGGAATCCCATTTCTTCAAGTTTATCCCGTTCTTTGCCCCAGGTGATAATTGTCATAACAGGAATTGAAATGGTGTATGCAATATTTTTCATACAGGTGCTGTCGTCATCTTCAAAATAACGTTCGCAAATAATACTGAGAATCCAGATCTGAGTCTGATTAAGCTTATAAAGAGACTTAAGGTTTTCCATTGCGGTTGTATACGCCTTTGTCTTTTTAATCTTAAGCCGTGAATCGCTCAATGACTGATAAACACAAGCCATTGCCTTAGAAATGTTCCATCTGATTTTCTTTTCATTCATCTGTTCTTCCATAATCATTCACCTTTCGTTTTACGCATATAAATATACATTTGGGAACTATCATTTAGTGATAGAGAACGATTTTTTTCATGGACTGATAAATTTATTGTACTAAGCTTTTGGTGTTTCTGCCTTAAAGTTGTGATTTAATAAATTAAGATGCAGCACTATCAGAGTTTGATAGTCATTGATTGTATAATTAAAGTGATATGTCATAATTAATTTAGGAGGATATTATGTCTAAAAAATTAGATGTTGATTTTTGATGAATATAGAGATGTTCCTTTAGCACAGAAAAAAGAATTAGCAGATGAATATGCACAGGCGTTAAGAAGTACTGGTGAAATGTCAGAAGAAGAAATTGAGGAAGAAATCTGGGGTTGGAAAAACTATGATGGGCAGACAGTATTAATGAGAATGTATGGAGCAGATTCTGAATCTGAATTAAATGATTTGATGGAATCGAATGACTTTTTGGGAGATTAATAATGGATAATGAGGAATTAAAGGAAATACAGAACAGTGTAAAGATTTTAGCAGATAAGATTATCAATATTTGCGAAATAGATGAAGAAATAAAAAATCTGTATAAGGGAACTCAAATATATTTAAGTCCAATTAGAGAAAAACCTGAAATCATGTTTTTAGGAATTAATCCTGGTCCAGGGCATTATAATCATACAAATAAAATTCGAAGCTATAAATTTGAACCACAAGAGATAATAGATTATCTTGAACACGAGTATGCACTTGCTGATGATTGGAAATATATTTTTAATCAACTAAATTATTTAGATGGATTGAAATATGCATTCAAGACAAATTGTTTTTATTTTGCTACAAACAATAGCACGGACTTAAAAAAACTGATTCGACTTTCAAGAAGATATCTCAAAAATGAAATTATTGAACAATCACAAGAATGGACTAAAAGAATGATACAACTCATATCTCCGAAAATCCTAATTTGTGAAGGTTTTTCCGCTTTAAATTATTTGAAATCTTTCTTAGGCAGTGAATTACAACTATGTGAAGAAGAAACTATGCAAGCTGGTAAAAACTGTAAATGCGCTCGGTTTGGAGAAATTATTGTTTTCGGATTTGCAAGAAGAATTGATAGTCGTTTCAAAGATTATGATATAATCATAGAGAAGATTGATGAATACCTTTAATTATCTTAATAATCATCAAAAGCTCTATCACTAAATGATAGCCATACCTTGTATTATATATACAGAGGTAAAACTATGAATAAGATTCTTTCAAAACTTAAAGACGGCTTACCACTTGCAATGCTCGCACTGGCTCTTGTTTTAATTTTTATACCACTTCCTGTAATGTTGATTCAGACTTTAATAGTACTTAATATTGGTTTTTCTTTATGCCTGTTTCTTTCTAAGTTCTTTAACAGTACCGCAATTGCTTATTATTTTCCGCAGCTGGTATTATATAGTTCTGTATACACTTGTGGGATTGCTATAGCAACTACGAGAACCTTTCTTTCAATTCCAACGTTGGAAGGACATATTCCTCTAGTACTGATTATTGGACAATGGATTTGCCGGGAAAATTTCGTTTGCGGCTTCTTCACTACCCTTATGCTGTGTGGTTCTCTTTTGATGTTCTGTAAACTTTACATTCAGCGAGTTCTGGAGATTTCTGCAAGATTTTGTTTGGATAGCATGAGTAAAAAACTGTTTGATATTGATAAACAAATTAAACAAAAACATATCACAATAGAAGAAGGTATCGAGCAGAAAAGGAAAGTCCAAATCGAAAGTGATTATTATAGTTCAATGGACGGTTCTGCAAAATTTCTGAGTGGCACCATTGTCGCTTTTGCTGTTCTTTTTATTGTTGCGGTGGTTGGTGGAACTAGCATTGGAATTCTTGACCTTCATATGTATTGGCAGGATGCGTTGTATCAATATATCATGCTCTCAAGCGGCTATCTTGTTCTTTTTGTTATCCCTTTATTCTTAACGTCTCTTGGATTTAAAACCAAAAAATTGGAGTAGCTGGATGTCGAAACTTACACTAGAAGATTATGATGAAGTCTGTCGACTGAAAAATGAATCCGATGAACGCTTTTCCAATGGTGACAAGAACTATGCCAGTTATGATATTCGAACGGAGTTCTGGTATAACTGCGAAGATGGGCTACCTAATAAAGAAGAACAACTTTGGGAAGATTTGTGTGAAGAATCAGTTTTCTGGGGACCTGATGAAAATGAAGCCGGAAAACTTTTCATGGCAAGTGAGGATTTGTCTTGAACATTGGAGCAAATCTGTGGGACAATAAAACAAACAATAGCATGAATTTAGGAGGATATACATATGTTTAAATTTAAGCGTGATAATCAGGAAGAGCTTTCTGAAAAGGAAACTCAGAAAATTAACGAGAAGTTCAACTCGTTTAAGGACAAGAAGTATTCGGAAGATGATGTGAACAAGGTTTTTGACAACGAGGAAACTATCCTCAACAAAATGAACGACAAAAATCTTAAGGGCTTTATCGATGACGTTAAGCTCTTCTTCAGCATGCTCAAGGATTTTGTTACAAAGAAATACACCGAGGTTCCGGTTGGAACAATTATGGCCATTGCAGGTTCACTCCTGTACGTGCTTTCACCAATCGACGTTATCCCAGATTTTCTTCCTGTTGTAGGATATCTTGATGATGCCGGCGTTATTGCCCTTTGTATGAACTTTGTAAAAGCTGATCTTGATAAATACAAGCAATTCAAAGGTCTTTAATAATGTCTGACTACTTAAAACAGGTTGGTGCACGACTTGCTTCTCTGGGAAAGGCGGCAGTAAATGCTGCCATTCCCGCGGTTGTAATGGCCTCAATAAATTCAGCCTACGATCTCATTGAAGAAAAGTTACATCAGCTCTATTTCAAAACAATCAGAAACTCCGCAATCACACTTGCCCTGAATGTCGCAGGTATTCTAATCTTAGTTTTCCAGCCATTTGGAAGGCTGATTTCAACCTGGGCCTGTATGGCATTCTTCTTTGCATCATTCGTGTTCTGGCTTGTCCGGGTTATTCTGTACTGCAAAGACTACGGCAAGGTAACCATTGAAATCAGCCGAAATATTCTTACACAAAGAAGCATTTCAAAAGGCATCAGCAAATTCATTACAGACGAATATCCGCTGGTCACCCTGACCTACGCAGGTCTCGACCTCGCCGCCTATCAGTTTTCTGCGCTCAAAGAAATCCCTCGACTCAACGAACTCGTAAAGCTTTTTATCCAGAACTTCTGGAAACGCCTCGCCTGGTTCGCAGGCATCATGGCTTTCTATACCATCACAGTATATTGGGTTATTAAGCCGATTTTTATTAATCGCTTTTTATAAATTAATTAAAGGAGGTTATAATTTGAAACCAAATCTTTTTTCAATAGCTACAAAAGAACTCTCACAGGATGCGTTTATTACTTGGCTGATACAATGGGCCGACGATTCTTTTATGTCTGAGAATGAAAAACTATGTAAAACAGGAAAAGCCTTTGTTCAAAAACTTCTTTCATCAAAATATAAAATCAGTGTAGACGATATAAAATCAATTAATGCAGGCAGACAATGGGCTAACATAGATATTTGGGCAGAAGTTAATAATAAGTATATTATAATTATCGAAGACAAAATTGACACTAATGAACATGACAATCAATTGGAGAGATATAGGAATACAGTTGAAAAAGAATATGGAAAAACAATAAAACCAGTTTTTATATACATCAAAACCGGGCTAGAAACATTAGACAACATCCGGGCAATTAAAAATAAAGGATGGGAATATATTAGTCGCAAGGATTTTATAGATTTTCTTGAAAGTCACAATCCAAAAAGCGAAATCTATTCTGATTATCTTTCTAACTTATTGGAAATACAAACAGAATCTGAAAGCTTTTCAAAATATGCACAGCTAAACTCTTGGGAAGCAACCAAAGGCCTTTTTTCATATATCGAATCTAAGCTCAGCGATGATTGGTCTCATTGGGACTATGTTCCGAATGCTCAAGGTGGATTTATGGGAATGTGGTTTCATTTTACTCCATGTACGAGCACAGAAAAATGTGAAATATATCTTCAAATAGAAAACTACTGTACTAAAAAAATTAATCTATTTATTAAAATTTGTGGAGAATGGGAAAAAACTGTAGATGATTTATACTACATATTTGGTATTATAAGAGAAAAGGCTGAACAATTTAATCTTCACATTTCAAAACCTTCCAGATACAGAGTTGGAGAATATACTTCTGTTGCCATTATTGACGAAGTCTTTATAGAAAACTCGAATGCTGATTTAGATTTAAGTAATTGTATAAATAAAATAAAATCAGCTATATCTTTGGTAGATACTGTTGCTGAAATGATATAAAAAAACTATTCAATTATATCTTTCTTATAAGAACCAGGCCTATCAGATATTGATAGGCCTAAATTATTACAAATACGTTTATATTCAAAAATAACATTTTTTCTCTGATCTTCTGGAAGATTAAGCATTTTTTTATACCAATAATTTGCTTTCTTATAGTTTTTTGCACACCCCAGTCCTATTTCATAATTTATTGAAAGCCTTGGGTAATCTAAGATATATCCATGTTCAGCTGCTGTTTTTGTCCAGAAGAAACTTCTTTTTAAATCTGCTACACAGCTATATATTTCTTGCCATTGGTAAATACGGGACAATAAATGCATTGCTTCAACACTTTTCTCTTCAGCAGCTTTTTTATACCACTTAATCGCAATCTTCAAGTTTTTGTTAACACCACCATACCCATATTCAAAGTAATGACCTAGTTGTAACAGGCAATTTGGCTCCCCATTAAAAGCACCAAGTTGGATAAACTTCAATTTGTATTTTTGATTATGCATAAGCATGGAAACATAATAGCAGGCTTGTTCAAATGTTGTTTCTGAAAAGTCGTAAGCAGTTATTTCGGTTTCAAGATAAAAAGCCTTTCCAAGTTGTTTTATTAACTCAATTGCAGATTTTGTATTTCCAAATAAAGCATCACTTACTAGTGAAAAAAATAATTCTTGCTCCGCTTTATTTTTGTTTCCAAAATATTCAATTCTTATGTCTCCAAAGTAATCATTTTCTCTCCCTTTTTCAGTCCATATTTTTCCACAAGGAATATCAATATGAAAACCATCAATATCTTTTGGGAATTTAATTTCAGTGTATTCTTCAGATAGATGTTCTGTTATTCGATTATATAGTTTTCCTACGCAATGCTGCCCAGTCACAATATCTGTTAAAATATTATTGTTATCAACACCCCAGCGTCCATATATGAATCGATATTCCTGCATGTTAACTTTCATTTTGATAACGCCTCCTGATCATAATTGATAAAATCATTTTACAGCGTCATTAAGTTTTTCCAGAACTTTTACCATAGCAAAAGTGTCGAGTTCACAGTAACGCAACAGATGTTCTCTCCATTCTTCAAGCTCTTCTTTACCCATCTTCTGCATAGCCATGAAGGTGTCGCTAGCCTCACCCCCATTGTGAACGCCTTCAAGATTGTGATAATTTAAGTTTGGTTCGTCTGGGAATAAAGCTGGTAACACATATTTAATAGAATAAGAACCTGCCATTTCTTTTGTGTAATACCAGCGCTTCTGGAATGGAATCATGATGTCTTTGATGTTGTCGTGGATGTTCATAAGATGGTCGTGTAAGTCTGGATACAATTCGGCAAGAGTTCTAATTTTTTCTTTTTCAAAACTCATATTATAAGCTGTAGTACATACATCGAGAGGAATATCTGCGCAAAGCTGCTCGGCTATCTGCCGACGAGGATCACTTCCAGGATATGCAAGGCATTCTTTGTGCTTTAATTCACCACCTTCATTCTCTATGTAATGAAGCGAATATTGGAATACAATCTGCTGATATGGTCGTGATTCATCATAAAGCGGAATTGCAGGATTAAAGGTTTCAAAATCCAGAAAATAAAGCGGATAACTTAGAGTATCAAGAAAGCCTTTTATGTTTTCCTTATCTATCTGAGCAGGAAGATTTTTGATTTCAGTTTCTACCTGCTGAAGATATTTTCCAGTCAGAACTCCAGCATCATACAACTGCTCAAAAGTTATATAGCCGTTATCGTAATACCCCTGCTTGTTTCTGAGTCGCGAAATTTCCCAGACAGTATGGCTTTCATCCTGCGGCATGTCTACAGCGCAATGTTCCCAGTAGCCGCATTCATAAGGATCAGAACACTGATTGCCAACCTTACATTCTGGTTCTTTTTCAGTCTTCAGGTATTCACGAAAATGTTTTATATTCTCTTCTACTTCCGTAAGTTTTGATTTTGCAATCTCAGTTAAATCTTCAATTTTAAAAAGTTTATCAAGTTCAAGCTCACCGTGGCGAACATAGGTGTTATCAATATGAACAAGGCATACTTTCTGAACCTCATAACCAAGTTTAGTAAGAACGTAATGCTGATATGAAACATCATGTTCATAAATCCAGTGTACTTTCGTCGAACTCTTAACTTCGTAAAGTTCAACCTTCTTGTTTCCAAGATTGCGGAGAATATCCACGCTGCAAAAACATCCGTCATAAGAAAAGGATGCCTCACAGATATTTCCAACGCCCTCATCAATCATTTTTTGAGTTGCAGGAATCATATCACCAAGGTTTTCAGTAAAAGGAACTTCTGTATATTCTCCAAAAAGCCCCATCGCCAGATCGCCCACATCATTTCCAGTAGAAAGAACAGCCTGATTCATAACGCTGTCATCAAACTCATTCGGCATATGTTCCTTGAGCCAGAGAATCTTTGGACACTGAATACAAGAACAATAACGTGATTTTGAAAAATGCTGAGTAGACATTTTAATCCTCTTTTATTATCTCATCATAATTTTCAAATGCATAATCTACGAAAAGCATTACAGTATCATTTACACTCAAGTGTTTTTCTTTTGCAATTTTGAAATAATGCTCTCGATTTTCCCATGCATCTTCTAACCGTTTAGCTACTTCAATTTCTTTGGAAAGATATTTTTCCCATTGAGATTTTACCGTTGGAGAAAGTCTATTTGCGAAATAATCATCAAAATAATTTTCACTAAACTCAAATTTCCCGTCTTCATGATTCTCATATTCTAGTTCTTCCATCTTTTCAATTTTTTTCCAAAAGATAGTTCTTAATTCTGGAGCGAAATCACAAAACAGTGTTGATAAACTAATTTCATTCTTTGGAATAATTTTCTTTATAAATTCTTCTGGAGCTGATATTTTATTCATCCAATCTTCAACTGTAGGATAAAATGGCATATTATCTTTAAATGAGAGATATGTTCTTATTGCATCTTCAAATTCCTTTTCTTTGTCATTTTCAAAATATGTGCTATAAGGAAGAGAAACTTTTAATTCATCATATGTAGCTTTTCTTTCTAGTGTATAAAGTGTTTCTTGAAATAAATAATTATCATCTAGTGGTTTCATAATAGAATAAGGATTAAAAACTGTTTTTAGTCCTTCACGAGATATTCCATCCTCAAATAAAGATTTAAATTCTTCTTTGATCATATTTGCCTCCAGTCAATTCAATTATATCACATGATTATAGCAGCGCAACGCTATCGTTTAATGATAGAACATACAGATTTTCAAACTGTTTGCTTCCAACAAAACTTTCCAGTTATTGGATAATAATCCATACCTATTGTTCCTTCACGACCACAATTATCTTTTGCTATAATCAATTCTGCCGTCTGACATTTTGTATAAATCTTAGATCTATCTCTGTGTAAGAATAAGACTTTATCAGCCCTATCAGGGATAATCGTGTATCTTCTGAAATCTAAAAGTGTTGGTTCATTGTCATTTTTAGATTTTGGGATATCCATTACCAGAATTATTGGAATGTGAAGTTCTACCGACAATCTTTTAAACTCACTTAACAGATACGTCAACGTAATACGGTAGTTCTTCTCATCAGAATCAATAATATCCTGCAGATATTCAAAACCATCCACAATCAGAAGCTGAATATGATTTTCCATAGCCATATTGATTACCTGTTTTTTTATTGCATGGAAATTGCAGTTAGGTTCATTAAAAAGGTAAAAAGGGGCTTCAAAGAATTGTTTTGCAGCCTCTTGAATCTTTTTAACATCATCAACCTTAAGCATTCCGCTTCGTATTTTTGAAATAGGCACTCCTGTATTAATTGAAAGGAGTTTTGCCCCAATTTCCTCCTCTGTCCAATCAGGTACCGCAAACCCCACGGGGATCTGCTTCTTTAAAACTAATTGACTTATAAGACTTAAGACGAAGGCTGTTTTTCCCATGCCTGGCCGTGATGCTAGAACAACCAGGTCATCTTTCTCAAAATACAAATATGGAGAATCTGTTTTCAATACATCTTTATCTGGAGATTTATACCGTGCCTCGATATATTCAATGACACGGAACATTAGATCCTGGGCAGAAATATAAGGATAATCAATAAGCTCACTGTTTTCTTCGTCAAATGTCTTATTATCTTCTGCCATACTTACCTCATTTCTGAGTATAAGCATGTGTTCTATCAAATGGTGATAGTGTTTAAAAAAATTATAAAGGACTTGTTTCGTTTGTTATTGTTTTATAGATTCATTTCTCTCAACCTACATTCAATATCGTCAACATAATTTGAAATGTATTCTTCTTGCTCCTTTTCTGACATTCTGGCAAATTTCATAAAACCTGTATTAGGGAATCTGAAGTTTATCTTATCAAATTCTTTCCCCCTAGCCCAAAATTCTTCAGTTGTTGTTTTATCCTCTGAATTATCATTATTTTTTATTTCATTCCAAAACCATCCAGCTGGTTCAAAAGTTATGAAAAATCTTTTATTGTTTTGTAAACTAAAACCTAATTGTAAATATTCACTTTCATTATCTGCAGTAGATACTGCATATCTTGCTACTGCATTTTTATAATTTGTTTCAGATTTGTACTTTACACTAATATCGCTAGAATGAAACTTTCCCAATAATAGTTCTATAAAATGTGTTAATACTTCAATCTTTATTTCACTTAGTTGTTTATACATTCTGTCAGCAAGTTCATAATTATTATCAGTAACCAGCAATTCCATCATTTTTTTGTCCATTTCTTTATCTACTCCTTGGTTTGTAATATTTTGGATTGTTATTGTATACTGTCGAATTATTTCTAAAATCGGATTCGGTAAATTATTTTTTGACAATGAAATCTTCTCCATTAAATGTAAAATATCCTCACGATAAGAAAGACATATGATTTCACTTTCATTTATCTCTTCATATGGAAAATCTCCATTTAATGTTAAATAGATTAATCGATAAGAAGTTGAATCATATTGTTTCTTTAAATCTGCAAGATAAGCGTTTAATTGATTATCATGGTCATCTGTATCTATTTTATTTTCAATTACGATTTTCTGTTTCCAATCTGCCGAAACAATGGAAATATCAAGTCGTCTTCCTCCTTTAATTACTTCTTCAGTTCTAACTATTGCATTCTTAGTACAAAAAGAATCGAAACCTATTTTCTCTACAAATAATTTTAAGAATCTATCTTCCATTCCGTGAAGAGCTTTTGGGTTTAATAAAGTTGCCAATAGAGCACTATGCCTAACCTCTTTTCTTTCTATTCCTAACGCCTCAAAAAAATTAAAGTATTTTCCGCTCTTCTGCCATTCTTGTTCATATGGAATAATGATTTCTCTTGCTTTATCTAACAATTTTGAATAGCTTTCCAAGTCATTTTTTTCTATTGCCATTACAACCCCCAATAATATTATACCATAGGTTTCTAATTGAGGCATTCAAAACTCAAATGAAGGTTTTTTTGTCCATAATTATCCAAAAAAATTATTTGGCTATATCATCGAATGATAGTGTAGCTAGGTATAATTGAGGCATAAACTCAATTATAAGTGGAGGCCTTTTATGACTGAATCTAAAGAAGAACTCTGTAAGGATCGATTGCAGTTATTAAATGCAATTAAATTATTTCTTGATAATCCTCATGAGATAATTGATATCGGATTACAAAGCAAGAACACTGAAGACTTCAAAGAAAAGCTTCAGGCAAAATATGGATTAACTGATGAACAAGCACAATGTATTGCAGATGTTCAAATAAAGCGAATAACTCAACTTCTCAAGAAAGACTTTCAAAACGAACTCAAAGAACAGAAAACTTTACTTAGCTATTATAAGACTTCTACAGTGAAATAACCCATGCGGATTTGTATATTTCGAAATACTACCACGCAATGTCTTGATGCCGGTAATTTTATTTTCTGTTTAAGCTTAATTACTTTCAAGAATATAAAGCCCATGTTGTTTGTTGTTGTCTTTATCAAAACAGTCTTTGATTATTGAGTAATAAGTATCGTCATTGTATTCAAACTTTCTGAATAAAGAAAATGCAATCAAATCTGCAACTTGAATTGAACGAGAAATTGAAGATTCCAGAAACAAAGGAACTTCTGCAAAGTTGTTTAATTTTTCATTAAAATTATTACCAAGAGTTTGATAAACCTTTGACCAGTTCTGATATTGATTTTCCATTTTTGATTTATCAAAAATAGCAAGTCCCCTGGCAGATTCATCATGTTTTAAAAACTTTCGTTTAAGATATTTATCAAAGCGGCTGGTCAGCTGAGAAAACAGTTCTTCTGGAACATCATCATTTGAATTATTAATGACAGCCCCAAACAAAATAAACTGACGAGGATAATTATCTTTTATGTAATTTAATGTATCAATAAGGATTGCTTCTCGCTTCGCTTTTGTAAATCCACGCCAGATTCCTTTTCCGCCTCTGATAGGACTAGCATGTAGTTCTAGGTCAGAACGCCCGGTATGCTTAAGCATGATATCATCAACAGCTTTCTGAATCCAGAATGTCTGATTTTCAAATGTTGCAAAACCTGCAAGAACACTATATTTTACATTTGGATCTGATGCCACTCCAGAATCATCAGCATACAAAAGATACATAAAAACCTCATTAGACAAAAAAAAGAGAGCCAAGCGAGAAACCTCGACGCACCACTTAAAGGCAGCACTCTTGACCCTTAAAAATAATATACACTTATAAAAACAAATCGTCAAGTTTTTTACTTTAATGATAATGTTTCAAAATTCCTCATAATGCCGTTCCTTGTCACACCACTTGTTATAGAATAAACTACAAGCACAAAGTTCTGTCTTCTATCACAATTTGATAGTATCCCCTGTTATAATCTAAAGTAAGGAGTTATACCCGGTGGAATCTTCTTTTAAGCAGATTTCGGATATTCATTTTTCTCTTCACTCGGTAATTACGAGAAGGTCAGAAGGAACTGATTTTGACCTTAAGGAGCTTTTTTATTTCTGGATTTCCGGAAGGCCACAGGACGAAGATTACCACGACATAGACTGGCTCTCCTCTCCCATTTCAAAAACTGATTTTCCGGATGACATTACCTGGGCTGATATTATTGATTACGCTGAAGGCCTCCCCTGCAAAAAGATTTCTCTCAGTCAGACAGAAAACGATGAACGCAAAATCCTCCGCATGGATACCGCAGAAGCCCTCTTTGACCGTTTCCTCCACGAAGGACTCACGCCTGAACAGCGCGACTGGGTTGAACAAACCTGGAACCAGACCTTCAACTCCTTTACTCCAGTAGATTACGATACTTTTGATTATACTCTTCAGGGACTTTCCACCACCTATAACGGCAAAAAGTTTAAGCTTCACAATCAGCAGAAAAAAGGCTTTGCTTTTCTCTGCTCCAAAGGTAACGGACTTCTTGCTTATGATGTCGGAGTAGGCAAAACCGCCACTGGAATTGCTGCGGTAATATATCAGCTACAGCATGAAAGATGCACCCGCCCGCTCATCATAGTTCCTAAAGCAGTTTATTCAAAATGGGTACATGATATTCGTGAGCTTTTTCCCGACACCACACTCAACGAACTTGAAAACCTGAATAAAGAAATAATTGATAACCTTCGCATGAATTCTGTTTTTGCAGATGAGAACGACAGTCTGTTACTCCCAACTAACTCCATTTCAATCTGTACCGCTGAGGCCATAGAGAAAATTTATTTTAAGCCAGATAATCAGCCAATTCTTGAAGAAAGTTTTTCGCACATTATTTCGAAGAAGAAGCAGCAGGAATATTTTACGCCATCTGCCAGGCTCTCCCTCGAGCAGTATGTATTTTTTGAAGAACTTGGCATAGACCTCCTGCTCGTAGACGAAGCTCACCGCTACAAAAATCTGATTAAGAAAGTTACCGGCTTGGGTTACTCGGAATTCAGCCGCCTTGGGTATGGCGAGCCGTCCAGTCGTGCCATCAAGATGTTTGCAATCACAGAATACATCCACCGGCACAATAACGAAAAAAATGTCTTTCTTCTTTCGGCAACACCTTTCACAAACTCCCCAATGGAAATCTATACCACGCTGCTTTTTACAGGCGGCAACGAAATCCGCTCGCTAGGTTATAACGACATCAACGACTTTCTCAACGAGTTTGCCGAAATCAAAATTGAATGGACCGTGAACAACAAAAACGAAGTTGTCCGCAAAACCGTCATGAAAAACTTCCGCTCTCTCGATGCGCTCCAGAAAATCATCCAGAACTACATAGACAAGGTGGATGCCGAAGACGCCCACATCAACCGGCCGGAAAAAGAAACTCACGTCGTCAAAATCGAAATGACTACGCTGCAGAAAAAAATCTACGACCAGCAAATTCAGCGCCTCACCGACGAGCCCGGTCTCGACGCCATCTTCTCTGCCATGAACACCATGCGCATGTGCCTCATCTCGCCTACCCTCGTAAAGACCCGAGACATCAAAATTCCAGACCTCTCCCAGTTCGTTACAGCCTCACCAAAAATGCTCCTGGTCTGCGACACCGTCATCAGCATCTATAAAGAAAAGCCCGACTGCGGCCAGATAATCTATCTTCCCCGCGGAGTAAAAGAGTTCGCTGCCGTTAAACAATATCTCATCAAAAATCAGATACCAGAAGAAGCCATCGGCATGATGAACTCCGCAACAACAGAAGCACGCAAAGGAAAAATCACAAAGGCCTTCAACGACCCGGCCAG
>JAEEGL015807292.1_pt1 | contig 15432 bp, 11 predicted proteins | sample 9134231 | NCBI WGS metagenome assembly JAEEGL01 (sample SAMN16246548, study PRJNA631951) | gut metagenome | biome: gut microbiome; feature: rumen; material: fiber-attached | host: Bos | place: Iran: Karaj | collected 2018-10 | reverse complement strand
GCATTTGATCTGTCAGGGGGATTAACGTCAAATTCCTGGTAATCATCCGGAAAGGCAAGGATATCCGCAGTCTCTGCCCAGAGCAATCCGTAGTCGCGGTCGATCGCGTAAAGCTGATCGTCTACTACGTATGCCGAAAGGCCTGCCATGGTCTTCATGTCCGCTTCAGTGATCTGCTTCAGGATATCCACGGTCTGTTCCTTGACGACAAGGCTTTGCGCATTCTCCGTAGCCTCCGTAAGCTTTATATGCGTGCGTAGGATGAGAAAGCCGGCTGCGGCAGCAGCCAGTACCGCGCCGAGAACGAGGAGAATCCCAAGCCGGAGTATCTTTTCCCTTATGTCCTTATTTCTTGTCTTTCCCTTATTATGAAACATCATAAATGATTATAACAGATTTACCTATGTTTTTACTACAGTCAATCAGCATCGATCAGGGGACGGTTCTATGACTGGCTTGACCCTTATTGATTTGACGAGAAAATAAAAAACAGTAAAATAATTACAACAGTAAAAAACAGTGAAAGAAGGAGCATAATGTCAAGTATAAAAGGATCAGCTTCATCAGAGATCATTCCAAGGCTCTATATCAAGCTTCTGCCTGTGCAGATAGTTCTTGTCATCATAGGCGGAGTGAACGCCATTATCGACAATGCCTTCGCGGGAAACCTTATAGGGCCGCAGGCCATGGCTGTAACCGGACTTTTCTGCCCCGTTACAAACCTGCTGAACGGAGTTAATGCCCTGGTATTCGGAGGGGCTCAGGTGTTGTGCGGAAGGTATCTCGGAAAGAAGATGGCAGAAAGGACCCGCAGCGTTTTTTCACTGGATATGATCATAATGACGATCATATCCGTTATCCTTCTGTTTGCCTGCGAGGCTTTTCCGGTTACCATCGCATCTGCACTCGGCGCCAAAGACCCCCTTACTGCGGAGCTGGCGTCCTACATACGCGGCTTTTCGCTCGGTCTGCCCTTTTACTGTCTCGGAACCCAGTTCACCTCCTTTCTGCAGCTTGAACATCAGGAAAAGAGAAGCTATGCCGCGATCGTAACGATGTTCGCAGCCAATGCGCTTTTCAACTGGCTGTTTGTCGCGGTATTCCATATGGGCCTGTTTGGTCTGGGGCTTTCCACCTCCCTGGCCAATGTTTTCTTTTTCGCTATACAGGCATCGTTTTTCCTGGGAAGCAAAGCGGCCATCAGATTCAGCCTGAAAAGCATAGTCCTGTCAGATATTAAAGAGATGCTGACCTATGGTTTCCCGGGTGCTGTCACGCAGTTTTGCATTTCCCTAAGAGGGTTCATCCTGAACATCATCATCCAGCACTACATCGGTGCGGACGGCCTGGCGGCCTATTCCGCTATCTATTCCTTCGGCTGTGTATACTGGTCGGTTCCGGCCGGAGTTACTTCGGCAGTCATGGTGCTTGGAAGTGTTTATGCGGGAGATGAGGATAAGACCGGATTAAAGGTGCTGATGAGGACTTATCTGACAAAGGGTGTCGGATTGACCGTGCTGGCAGCAGTTGCCGTGTCAGCCTGCTGTTACCCCCTTACCAATATGTTTTTCCATGATCCTATGTCCTCTGTTTATCAGATGACGATGACCGGATTTATCCTGTTCCCTCTGTATTCACCCTTTAGCACACTGACAATCGGATTTTCCAATTATTACCTCTGTATGTCACACAAAACCATAGTGCGCGTGCTGGCGGTTTTTGACGGTATACTGAGCGTGTGCCTCTTTACGATGCTTCTGGTTCCCCGTTACGGCATGATGGGCGTATGGGCCGGACAGCTTTTGGGAAACGCTTTCTGCGTGTTTATTATCGTGTTATTTGCCTGGATATATAATAAAAAACCTCCTGTAAATCTTGAGCGGATGTTGTGTTTCCCTGAAGACTTCGGCGTCCCTGAAGATAACAGGATAGATATCACGGTCCACAATATGGATGAGGTTATAAATCTGTCTGAGCGGGTATGGAATTTCTGTGATGAGCATGGCATTTCAAACCGCCGCAGAAACTGTTCCGCGCTTTGCACGGAGGAACTTGCCGGCAATATAGTCAAGCACGGCTTTACTGACAACAGGAAACACAGTATCGATATCCGTGTTTCCTATGTCAATGAGGAGATCGTCATCTGCTTTAAAGATGACGGGATCCCCTTCAATCCTGAGGAAGCCTCCAGGCTGTTCGGCACGGAAGAATCCCGGCAGCAGGTGGACGAGGACGCTTTCCATAATATCGGGCTTCAGCTTGCAAGCCGGATATCTAAATCAATGACGTATCAGAACACATTCGGATTGAATATCCTGACAATAGTGGTGTAATTTTAAGATTTAGGCTTTTGGCATTTGTATCATATTTATATTCTCAAATGGTGTATAATAGAAATATGAAATCCAGAGTTTTGCTTTTACGCCCTTATTACGGGTTCAATATACACACAGATGCCCATGGGGAACTGGGTATGCTGCTGTATATCCACAGTATATATCCGGATCTGACGTTTCTGACTGCGGCGACTGTTTTTGCCGAAAGCGCAGATTATGAAGTCAGGGTCATTGACGCAGCCGTCGAGGATGGCCTGCTTCCCGACGAGCTCCTGAAAAACCTCGAAAATGAAAGCTATGACCTGATCATCCTTAAAACCTCGGGACAGACGGTCCGGTCCGACCTAAGGCTTCTTGAAGCCATACGCGGTCTGATGCCGGCCGCTGACATAAAGATCTGCGGGCTCGCCGCAAAGATCCTGAAAAAATGGCTTGAAAAGAATGCCCCCTACATCAATGAGGTCATATCAGAGCCTATGGATGAATACGCCCTTAAATATGTCAGGAAGGTTAAGGGCGATATAAACGATATGCCCATTCCGGATTATACCCTTGTGAATTATAAAAAATACAGGGATGAAGAAAAGGGGATCAGACTGTCACTTACGGCAAGCAGGGGCTGCCCTATGTCATGCCTTTATTGTCCGTATAAGCTGTATTACAATGGTTATGAGCACAGGAGTACGGATCATATTATTGAGAACATAAAAAAACTGATCGAGCTCGGCAGCGATGAGATACAATTCCGGGACCAGTATTTCTCAGCGGACAGGAATAAAACAAAGGAACTCCTGGAAAGGATCTTCGAAGAGGATATAAAGATCAGGATAGTATGCGAGACCAGGATGGAAAGCCTTGACGAGGAGCTGCTGGATCTCATGAAAAAAGCCGGGATCGGGATGATCTGCTTTGGGGTGGAGTCCGCGGACGCAGGTCTTCTTAAGAATTATAACAGTTTCAAGGGCGATACAAAGAGGATGAAAGAGCTGATCGGCTATGCCCACGGACTTGGCATCGATACGATGGCATTCTATATTACAGGCTTTCCTGAGGAAACCTGGGATATGGCAAGGGGCACCTACGAACTCGCGGAGTATCTGGATACTACATATGTTCACTTCAATGAGTACGAGCACTGCGTTTTCGATACGGAAAAAGAAGAATATACGCCGGAGCTGTTTATTCCTTTCGGCAACAGGACATCCATGGATTATCCCAGCGTACTGAACGCGGATGAGAGAGAATATCTGGTTTATATTTCCGAGCTCCGCTACGCAATGAGGAGCTCATTGGAGGAGGCATACCGGAAGATCCATAAGCCGTTCCTTGATTACCAAAAGGCTGCGGAAATGCTGAAGCCTCTTGCCGGTGATCTTACCGGCTTAAGCGAATGCGTAAGGGAGATGAGAAGGAACGGCCGTGTCGATCCGTGATCAGGGGACGGTCCTATGAAGCGAAGGCGAATATTGAATAATGGCCTGCTGTCGTATAGAATAGATCAGGTTGGAGCTTTTTCTTCCGGGAGTACTCCGGATCGGCTTACGGGTATGAACATATGGAAAAAACCAGGAGCGCATCTGTTGAAGACTGTAATATCATAATGAGACCCTTCCGTATAATGCATGAAAAAAACATGCGGAAGAGACTGCGGTATAACCGGTTCTCGCTGATATCACAAAACTGCATGGGCGGTGTCATCTATAATATGCTTGGCCTTCAGGATCAATCCCCCACTGTAAATATGTATATCCGGGGAGAGAGTTTCGTCAGGCTGGCATCGGATCCCGATAAATATATGGGGGACCTGGATCCCTTCCCTGTATCTGAAGATCACGAAGATCCGGGCATGCCGCCGCATCCCATGATCGGTGTCGGGGATATCCGTCTTGACTGTCTCCATTACAGCAGCTGCGAAGAAGCCATCAAAGCCTGGAACCGGAGAAAAAAGAGGGTGGACTACAGCCGCATCCTGCTGATAGCGACGGACTGGGATCTGGATCATGATGAAGGCCTGACAGAAGAATTCCTGCGCCTCCCTCATCCTAAGGTATTTTTTTCAGTCCGCCGGAGGGAACAGCCTGACTGCATTTATTGCGATAAAAGCATCTGGACCAGGAGAGCCAGAGAGATCAATATGCCTGTCCTGACGGGTTTTCAGTCCGGATACAGAAGATGCTTTGAAAAAGTCTTTGATGTCGTTGAATGGATCAACTCATCTCTTGATAAGTAAGTACCGGAACATTCAGATTTATGATCGATAGTAATAAAACCGACTCCAGGATCATAAGCGATATGTTTTTTAAACTGCTTCCCGTTCAGATCATCCTGGTTGCCGTAGGAAGCTTAAACTCCATAATCGACGGCGCCATGGCGGGAAACCTTATAGGCCCCCGGGCTCTTACCGCCATAGGGTTCTTCTGGCCTGTAGTCACCTTCATGAACATGATCACCGCTATCCTGTCAGGTGGAGCTTCAATACTCTGCGGCCAGTTTATGGGCAAAAACCAGATCGAACGCTCGAAAAGCGTATTTACCCTGGATATCCTCATGGTTTGCGCAGTTTCCGCTCTGATGACAGTGCCCGCCTTATTCTTCCCGGATTTGATGGGATACTGTCTCGGAGCCCGGGGAGATATTATCGGGATGCTGTCCGATTATTTCCGGGGATATGCCTTCGGCTTTCTGCCGGTCCTCTTATCCGCCCAGCTTTCCACCTTTCTCCAGATGGAAAGACAGGAACGCCGGACCTATATAGCTACGGCAGTGATGCTTGTTTTGAATGCCTTTCTCGATCACTATCTGACCGGCGTCCTGGAAATGGGACTCTTTGGTCTGGGGCTTGCCACTACCTTAAGCAGCTGGGCCTTCCTTCTCATACAGCTGGTCTATTATTTCTCCCCCAGGACCCTGATACGTTTTTCCGCACGGAGCATCATCGCTTCGGATATAAAGGATATCCTGGTGATCGGTTTTCCGGGAGCGCTGTCGCAATTATGCCAGATGCTGAGAGGACTGTATCTTAATCACGCCATACTGTGCTATGCCGGGGAAGACGGAATGTCAGCATATTCTGCCATCATGTCCGTTATCGGGCTGTACTTTGCGGCAATCGCCGGAATAGGTACCTCATCCCGGATACTCATAAGTATCTATATAGGGGAAGAGGACTGGGCCGGACTTGTGGAGATCATGAAAACCTCCCTGTATAAGGGAATGGGTCTTGCCATTGCGGTCAATTGCGTATTTATCGCTCTTGCGGTTCCCATCACCGGTGTATTCTTTCCCGACAGCAGCACCGAAGTCTATGACCTTGCCCTCTGGGGGTTCCGCCTGGTCCCTGTTTCCATGCCCCTTGCATGCTTTAACATCATATTCTGTAATTGTTTCCAATGCACCGGGAAGCTCCGGTTTGTCAACATCCTGTCCATCGCAGACGGCGTTGTGGGCGTGGTCCTGACAGCTTCCGTCCTGTACCCGCTGATGGGAGGTATGGGTATATGGGTCACGCAGGTCGTGAATGGTTTTTACGCCATCATCCTGATCCTGGTCCACGCCTTTATCTTAAACAGGAACTTCTCAATTGATACGGAAAGCCTTATGACCCTGGATAAGGACATGGGCGTGTCCCCGGAGGACCGGCTGGATGTCACCATCAGAAGCGAACAAGAGGTGGTAAATCTTTCAGAGGAGATCATCCGGTTCTGCAGACAGCACCACGTAGACGACAGGAGAGCCTTTTTCTCGGGACTTTGTTTTGAGGAAATGGCCGGGAATATAATAAAGCATGGGTTTTCGGATAATAAAAGGCACAGCATCGATATCCGGGTGGTTTATAAAGGTGATGATGAGCTGATGTTAAGACTGAGAGATGACTGCATGCCGTTCAATCCCCGGGAGCGTTCAGAGCTTTTTACTCCGGAGGATACGACCCGTAATATCGGACTCCGTATGGTCAGCAGGATCGCAAAGAGCATGGAATACCAGAACTTACTGGGTCTTAACGTGCTGACGATCCGCGTATGACAGTTTCAAGATCTTACTATTCCCGTCCCGGATTTTTCCTGAAACCTGAAATCATGTTCCACCAGCAGAATCGTCGGTTTATTCTTTAAGATCAGTTTTTTATCTTGTATATCATGATCACTTAACGTATAGATCAGCTTAAGGCTGAGATACTCCCCATTCCGTCAAGAAACGCGGCCTGCTCGGAAAGATGTGTCGAAACCCTTTCCCTTAACTGCACGGTATTGATATCCTTTGAAAGATTGACCGTAAAGCAGCTGTTCCCGCTGTTCCTTACAAAAGCGTAAAGCCTGTCCTCATGAAACACCAGACAGAACGGCTCTTTCGAAGAATCCTTAAGGCGGAGAATCTGCTCGGTCACCGGTACGGTGAGCAGCTGCTTTGCAGCCTCCGGATCTGCGGAGTGTATTTTCATAGCCTTGTCAAAAACATCCAGACCGATCCTGACATCATCCTTGAACCCGATGCTCAGCTTTGGGGCAGCTACAAAGACAGGTGCCGGCACCGGCCTTTTAAAAGGGATGCTGTACAGATACCCCTGAAACACCGTTTCGCATATTTCCCTCATGTTCTGGTCATCAGGATCATATTGCTGTGTAACCGTCTGGAGGTTGAGTTCACAGCTGCGGAAATGCACGGATCCCTGATCACCTTCTATATATTGGGAACCGTAGTAACGATCGTAGCCAACAAAGCTTACCGACTCCACTTCTTCCGGGCTGAAAGCGCGGGAATCATAGTACTCGGCATTCGGAAAGCGCCTGTTCACCTCGGTACGGATCACCTGTTCCCCGAAAGATTGATCAAAGCTTCGGTTCATAGGGTAGATCACACGGAGATAAATGATCACGCCTGCGATAAGCACCAGGATGAAGCCTATATAGGATCCGATGGAAACGGCAATTATCGCAAGGAGTATCGCGGATACCCAGAAAATGACAGTGATCATCTGCTTGTTTCCGCGCTCTTTTTCCAATTCGGCAAGATGCGGATCGCTCCGGGAAATGTCCTCTAGGGATTTTTTGTTGGAGATGGCGCTTCCCGCGATCCCCGTGGCAGCACCGATCCCTCCCACAGCGATGATCACGGGGAAGCCCAGCACCAGCATAGCGAGGAACACAACAGTGATCGGGATCCCGATCATCACTGCCGGTATACAGAGCAACACAAATAAAACTATTATCGCTATCAGCGCATATCGGGCTGCTCTGCTTGTTTTCAGTGCCTCTGCAAATTTTTTGAACATAACACCACCTTTTAATTATCGTCGTCGTTGTTGCCGTTATCGCCGTTACCGTCATCAGGACCGCCGTCATTGCCGCGGTCTCCGCCCTTATCGGGACGTCCGAGGTTTTTGCTGTCAAAGAGCTCGTCAAGGCGCATTGTCTTGCCTTCCTCATCAAGCTTCCTGCTTATCGCCTGGTCCAAGAGAGCAAGATCCGTCTCCAGGGCTTTTTTCGCGCCCTCCACGGCCTTCAAGGCTTCCTTATTCTTTGATCCCGATCGGAGGAACGCATCAGCCCCTTTTATGGCTTCCTCGCAGCGGCCTCTCAGCTTTCTAGCTACCGCAAGATTGATATCATCACGTCCGGGCTTTAATCCCAGCTTCTGCAGGCCGTTGTTGTATTTTTCAAAGCTCTTGTTAAAGGTCTCGTATTCTTCGGTTTTGTCATCACCGGCTTTCTTAAGCCCGCTCTTTGCGCCCTCTATGCGGTTAAAGCCGTCCTGCTCATATCCGTAGCACTTGCGGAAAGCCATGCCGGTACGCTCTGTCATCTCGGGATCTATGCGCTTTTTTAGGTTGCTTCGCATCTGTCCGCCCTTTTCCTTGATCTTCCTGGACTTCGATGCTGCCTCCTCATCGACATTTACAAGATCCACGCTCAGGTTTTTATACTCTACCTCAGCCTCATCTCCCTTTACATTGGGACGGACAAGGGTAATGAGATGATCTCCCCTTGCAACCAGAAGCGCCAGATAGTTTCTTAAGGATTCCTTATCAGTCGCGGGTTTCCCAGTAGTCTTGTACCAGTACTGCTCACGAAGGTATGACCTGAGGCTCATGCCGTCCACATAGAGACAGTCCATTACGTTGCTGATCCCCATTTCCCTGTAAAATCCGGAGCCTCCGTCCTCAAAGGATCCTGCCCACTGCTCCAGCTGCATATAGAAATGCCTGGCAGCCTCTTTTGCTTTTGGCGTAAACGCGCCCTTTTCCATTACTTCGCCGGTAAAGACCTTTAAGTCAGGCTGGGCTTTTATAAGCGTCGAATCCTCCTCGGAGCGCACCTGCGTTGCCGCTTCCTTGCTCTCCTTGTCCCTTTCCATCTTCTTTTCGAAAGCCAGGTCATTAGGATTCTGCGTATGTATCCGGGTAGCCATCAGAGGACCCTTATTGGCAAATTCCTCTACCCTGGTCATCGGCATCCTGTTTGACATTGCATAAGGGTTGTCCATTTCTGTGCTGTCGCTTCCCGTCTGGAATAATGCCGCATTGGTATTTATGCCGCCGGTCTTGTTCAGACTTTCCTTCTTCTTTTTAATATCACCGATCTGAAGATTCCCGTTGTCGCCCATTTTTACCCTTACCTCCTGTAACTAAACGACTTCAAAGTTCGTGTTGCAGCACTCTTGTCAGCTTTTTAACTTTGCCTTGAAGGCATCAAAATCAGCGGATATCTTTTCTCTTTTATCCTCGATCTTCTTCTTCCTCTCTTCTTTCTTCTCGTCACGAAGTTCCTTGCGTGCCTGACGCGACATCTCTTCAGCCATTTTACGTGCTTCCTCTACTTCTACCGCTACTGCTGCGGCATCATAACGGATGATGACCGTCTTGAACCTGCTGAGCTTTTCATCGAGGATCGACTCATCTTCTTCGCTTGCAAGGCCTACTATGGCGACATCCCCTTCATCCATTTTCATTGCTATCTTCTCAATGATGGAGGCATTGTCCAATGCGTCGCCACTGTCCACCACGGATCCGATGAGGGCGCCGTATGTTCCCCCAAGAAGGACGCCTATAGGACCGCCCAGAATACCTACAAGGGATCCGACGATCCCGCCTATTGCCATATCATCAAGTGTATCCGAACCGGTATCGAACGCCTCAAGGATCTTAACGGTACCATTCTCCTTCTTGAACAGGGCCGCCTGCGTAAGGAATGATTTCTCTGTCCCCGGATCCTGCTTCAGCTCAGTTATAGCCTGAAAACCCTCACTCTCTACCTCAAAAAGTCCTACTACAACATTCTGTGCCATGATTCTTTCTCCTTTTCTATGATCATAGGTTCATTGCTGCCAACGAAATCATTATAACATATTTCATCTCTTTTTAAGCATCGTAAAGAACGCCTTTATATCATTCCTCCATATAAATGCCAGCGCTGCAATGACAGCCGCGGACAGGACATACCTTATTATGACGGATCCGTAAAGCGCGCCCAGGCCTGTTCCGGCAGCTATGGTCATCAGGAGCATCAAAAAATACAGCCTGTCGTTAAAGACCTTCTTTTTTAATATATGCACTGTGGTGAAGCAATGAAGTATCATCAGAATGAAATATCCCGCAAGAGTAGTATACGCGGCGGCGATATATCCGAACTTCAGGATAAAGAAATAATTAAGCCCTATATTGACCGCTGCGGCCACGCATGAGTTTACCGCGATGAGAAAGGTTTTCTTGTAAAATATCTCTGTATTCACGTAATTCGTGTAGAAATACTGGCACAATGTTCCCAGCGCCACAGGCGCCACCACCCACATTGATTCCCAGTAAGGCTTCGCGTACAGAAGCTTCACAAACTCAGGCGCCACTGCCACGAAGCAGATCGTCATGAAGCAGCCCGCCTCCATCAGGATCTTATTGTCCCTTCTTATGGCTTCAATGTCTCCCCTGTCAAGCCTCTCATTGAATAAAGGCACCCAGGCATTGCCGACCGCATTCGTGACGAACATTAAAAGCGAGCCTATCGTATATCCCGAAGTATAAAGCCCTACCGCCGAGTAATCGCACATTCCCTGTATCATGGAGACATCTATGCGTGCCAGAAGTATCATTGCAAGACCGTGGGGTATCATCGGGAGCCCTATCATAAGGGCATATTTCCAATATTTTATGTTAACTACACATCTGCCCTTGGCCAGCAACGCGATATAGCAGATGAGAGCAATAAAAGCAGATGGTATGACAGTGCCTAGTATCTTAGCAAAGCCCTTGTCATCCGGCATTAAGATAATAAGCGATATCGAAAGAGCAACAGTAGCGACAGTTATAAAAACTGATATTGCAATGTTTTCTTTATACCTGTACTCAAATCTGAGTTTGTACTGCATATAGTCTATTGATGGGAAAAGTATCAGATAGGCAAATAAAATAATAACTACAGTTCTGTTGAACCCGAGCATTCCTCCGTCCGGCATAACCAGCGTTACTAAAACAAGTTCGACAGCTCCGAAAATGCTGGACAGCCCCTGTATCGCGGACATATAAGAATCAAACTCAGTGGCTCCTTTGAAAACGGCTGTTCCTTTTACGGATCCGTCGCTGTCCCTGGTTCCGGCAAAATCAAGCTTGGCCCTTCCCACGCTGTAGATCAGGCATAGGCCCATTATCACGTAAAAGATTGAAACATAATTATTGAAATTATTGGCGTAGCCTGTCTCTGCCGTCGTCAGGAGGCGGGTATATATAGGGGCTGTGATTATTCCCACAGCCCTTATCATAACGTTAGATATAACGTACCATATACCTGATTTTGCAGCCTTACCGGCGTTATCTTCTTTCACCGACACCTGCACCTCTGCCTATGCCTGCAACTACTCTGATGCCTACAACTACACCCGCGTCCACGACGCCGCATTCCCATTCGCTATAAATTCTATTTATGTAAACCACAGCTGATAACGCGCAATGTCCATGGTTAAAGATCAATTCCCGTCCGTTTCGGTTCCGCTCTCAGGCTCCGGATAATCATTGAACATATTCCTCTGCAGTATCGTATCCTCCTTGATATCGCATGCAGCAGTACGTCCCACGACAAGACCTATCTCCGAAGGCGGTATCCCGGTCCCGGGTCTCTTGAATGTAAGCATGTTCCTGGTCACCAGATCTCCGGTATCTATATCGCAGGCAGCGACTATCGAACGTCTGGCGTTCTCCCTTGCCGCAGCCTCGCTCGGAAGCGCCGCAAGCTCCCCGCTGCCGGCGAGCATGTCAATATTATCAATTGCCTTAAGTATGGCCCTGGCATCGGAAGGATCCATAGCATGATAGTGGTCGTTTCCGGTAAGAGTCTTATCCAGGGTGAAGTGCTTCTCTATGATCTGGGCGCCCAGGCTGTATGCGACCTTTATAACATCATACTCCTCCGTAGGCTTTGTATGATCCGAATATCCTATATAGCAGTCCGGGAACTGCTGCTTTAAGGTCTGTATCTTTCTTAAGTTTGCATGCTCCAGCGGCGTCGGATACTCCAGCACGCAGTGCAGGAGCGCCAGCTCCTTGTCATTTACCGCCCTTATCGTATCCACGGCCTCTTCTATCTCGGAAAGATCGGAAGCTCCTATCGAAAGCAGCATAGGCTTGCCCTTCTTAGCCTGATACTCGATGAAAGGCAGGTTTGAAAGATCCGATGACGATATCTTGTATACGTTCATAAGCTCGCAGAGATAATCGGCGCTCTCAAAGTCAAAGGCCGTAGACAGGAATTCTATGCCGCATTCATCGGCATATTCCTTAAGCTCTTTGTATTCCTGCTCTCCGAAGGAATCAAATTTCTTGAAAAGCTCGTACTGCGAAGCAGTCGGCTCCTCCGACCTGTCCCAGTATGAAGGCGAATCCTTTGCCGCCAGGGTCCCTGCCTTATATGTCTGGAATTTGACCGCATGGATCCCTGCGCCTTTTGCCTCCTTTATCATGAGCTTAGCGGCTTCCATGGGAGATATCCCGTTCTTCTCAGCTATGTCATAGTAATTGACGCCTATTTCAGCTACCAGTACGAATTTACCCTCTTTCAGTCTGTCTATTATTGTGCTTTCCATGTTTTGTAGTTTTCCAATCCTTTCTCGTAAAAATCAAGCAGCACCTTAAGTTCCCTGTCAAACTCCTCTGTTTCTTCATGTCTTCCGGCAAATATCTCCTCGGCCTCGTCCATGAGATAGAAGATCTTCACCTCGTTTCCGGCCTGCTTCACAGCATGTATGTATGAAGCTGCCGAGTGGATATTGTCGATCTCTCCGAATCCCCTTATCGCATCCGGCAGATCCTCGAATGACCTTATCCTTGTGATCCCGTCAATAAGGGAGAACGGCACGTCTCCGAAGATGATGCTCCGCTTTCCCATCAAGGCCGCCTCATATGCCGCGGTCCCCGTGATAGTGACCACACCCTGAGCTTTTGTTATCCAGGGCTTCGGATCCTTATAATAGTTTAACTGTACTACCCTCACATTTGCAAGCTCTGCCGCTTTTTTATAGAACGAAAGATCCCTCTCCCCGAGCATGGCCTGATGCTCCTTGACATAGAGCTTCCAGCCGACGGGCAGGGATTTGGACACCTGCTCTATGAGGTTCAGCTCATCCACATAAAAAGATGCCTTTACGAAAACCGACGACTCCGGTATCAGATGCAAAGGCATGTACACGTATTTTTCCCCCTCGACAGGATTTTCGAAGTATTCATTGGGCACCAGAAGCTTTCGCTTTATGCGCTCCACGTCCAGATAGTATTTGAGGTAAGGCTTTGTGGGAGCGTAGAGCATCCCGTTAAGCTTCTTCCTTTCCGCGTTTTTCGCCGTATGGTCCTGATCCCAGAAATAATTCCATTTTCCGAGCATTATCTTCATGGATTTGATGAGCGGAGTCCTCTCATACTGGCTCGTGACCGAGCCGTCAAATTCCTTGTTCATTATGGAGGTTTTCTCACGAAAATCCTTTATATACTCATATTCCTCCTTAAGCTCCTCCGGAGACAGCTTCATCGCCTGCTCGTAGAGATCCCTGAAGTACGGATCTATGCTGAAGGAATTCTGGAAGCTGGGATATTTATAAAATCCGTACTTGCTGTATTCTATCGTCGCATAGGGGATCCCGCGTTTATAAGCCGCTTCGATCATTATCGTCCTCTGAAGCTCGGCATTGTCCGTATCAAAAATAAGATCCGGCTTATATTCATCAAGGATCCGTATTATGTTCTTGTAGTTAAGCTCCAGCCAGTATTTATTCTCCGCATCCGTTGTCACAGGCCAGTATTTCCTGTAGTGATAATGCTTTGTATTCTCCTGGCTTGCCATAAGCTGCAGTCCGAGCGGCTTGAAGTGGGTATATTCCCTCTCAAGCATTTCGAGATACTCCTGATCCGACGGATCCTTCCCGGACTGTATCCCCTTTACGAATTCATCGCAGATATCCGCCACGTCATAGAGCTTCACGTCCGGAAGCTTCTCGCGCCACTCAAAGATAGTATGCTCGTTATAGTAGCATTTATTGTAGGTGCATTCCGAGGACATGATATAAAAAGCCGCCACTTCATTCGTTTCCTTCAGTTCCCTCGCCAGGAACCACAGCGGCTTGGAATATGTCTCCCTGCATACGAACAGTATTCTCCTGCCGTAGATATTCGGATATGTTTCCTTACTGAAATCCTTTATCATGTATCCCTTTCCCTAGATCATTGTTTTCCTAAAGCCATGCAGCCGCAGCCCTAAATCAGTGATTTCCCAAAGCCCCTGCCGACACAGTCTCGATCATCACTTCTTCACACGAGAGGCATAGTAACATTATCTTTCACCGCTTCCAGATACCCGTATCCTTCATGCCTGTCAGGCTCCAGCATTGCGCCTTCCCCCCATTCATTCCAGGCATTGATAAAAATAAAGCGGTCCTCCGGGATCTTTGACTTTAGTTTGCATAATGTGTCGCCAAACTTCTCAGCAGATGCCCCTGTATAGACAAGTCCCCTGGCCCCGCGTCTGGGGGTATTATCCCACCTTGCTATGATCCCCGGATACTCATTATCCGCGTATTCACGCCTTAGTACCGCATCATATATCCAGTCTATCGGTATGCGGTGCTCAAGGGATATGTCCCCTTTAAGCTTTTTCTTCAGCGCGTTTGCGACCCTTCTCATGCCGGTAGCGAGATTATACCTGAATGTCTGCGCTCCTGTAAGTCCGTGCTTTAAGGAATAGCCCGGCTCGAAATAGTAATGCGCATCGCATATATTCCTTGTATCCCAGCCGGGGCCGCTCCTGCCTCCGACAAGATGTATGCCGTCAAAGCCTGCCTCCTTCGCCCATCTGTCAAAGCACGCCCTCATCTCCGGGAGCTTTTCTATCTCAAAGGGCCTGTAAATGCAGAGCATCGGGCTTCCGTCGATCTTTATATATCTTTCATCCTTAAAGAATTGAAGCAGATAGTCAAAATGCGCTTTCCACTCAGGCTCATCCCCGTACTTCTGCTCCATGAGCATCTCTTCGTTATAGTCATACCACGCTCTCCGCCAGCTCTCGTTAGCCCAGCAGATGCAGTATCTCATTTCGATCTCCGGATGCTTCAGCAGTATCTCCATCGGACGCTCCATCAGCTTACGTCCGGTGAAATAGTAGTGATAGAATATAAATCCGTATATCCCGTATTCCTTTGCCTGCTCAGCCTGCAGCTTAAGCCTCTCCCCGCTTTCGTCGGAAAGATCGTAATATATCCCGTCATAGGGCTCCCTGGGCTCAGCATGTCCGGCAAATAAAGGCTTTGCATTCTTTACCGCCGTCCATTCCGTATAGCCCTCGCCCCACCATTCATCATTTTCCTTGAAGGCATGATACTGAGGAAGATACAATGCCAGCGGCCTCATTCCGGATCCTCCTTCAGAAGCTTTACCGCCCTTCCCAACGCGAAATAGGCAATCGGGGCGCAAAGCTCCATTTCAAGGACGTTCGAGCCTATGGACATCAGTATCGCTGAGGTGATGATGGCAAGCTCCGGTACCACAAGGCTCAGCTTCTTCTTACCGGCAGCCGCACCTTGCCTGCCCTTTCCTTCCCCACCTGCTACGGCGGCGCCTTGCTCGTCATTTTCT
>JAEEGL015295414.1_pt1 | contig 15432 bp, 20 predicted proteins | sample 9134231 | NCBI WGS metagenome assembly JAEEGL01 (sample SAMN16246548, study PRJNA631951) | gut metagenome | biome: gut microbiome; feature: rumen; material: fiber-attached | host: Bos | place: Iran: Karaj | collected 2018-10 | reverse complement strand
TTTCCGTCCGGTGATGATTTTATGCACATAGCTCTGATGTCCGACATCGAACACAATGCGGTCGTGCTGTGTGTCATATACCCTATGAAGGGCAATTGTCAGTTCTACTGCTCCAAGGTTGGATGCCAGATGACCGCCTGTTTTTGACAATGATTGAAGCAAAAACTGTCGAATCTCCATCGCCAGAACGGGTAATTCTTCCGGCTTGAGCTTTTTGATATCTTCCGAGGAATTAATCTTATCAAGGATATTCATATCTTATTTATTCCGAACAGCCAAGCCATCCGCCATATTCTCCAAAAAAATTGTGTCGCTGAAATGCTTTCGCAGAATCATTTTGGCCTTACCGGTGAGCTCGTTGATCATATCTTCACAGCGTTTCTGCCCCAGCAGGGCCATATATGTGTTTTTGTGTTCCTGTTTGTCTGAGCCAATCGGTTTACCGAGCTCCTTTTCAGAGCTGATAACATCCAGAATATCATCACGGATCTGGAATGCAAGTCCTATTGCTGAGCCAAATGCAGCAGCAGCATTCTCCTGTTCCTTTGTTCCATCCGCAGCTGCGACTCCCATGGCGCAGGATGCGCTCAGCAGGGCGCCGGTTTTCAGACTATTGATCCGGTCAAGCTGCTTCGGACCAAGAACTGCGCCTTCACCTTGCATGTCAAGATACTGTCCTCCGCACATTCCATAAAAACCTGAAGCATTTGCAAGGAGTGTTGCACAGCGCAGTCTTGCCGAATCTGTCATTTTTGATCGAAGGATCGTTCCAAACGCTTCCGTCTGCAGCACATCGCCTGCCAGTGTAGCAACACATTCTCCGAAAACCACATGATTAGTTGGCTTTCCACGTCGTAGTGAATCGTTGTCCATGCAGGGAAGATCATCATGAATCAATGAATACGCATGAAGCATTTCAACAGCGCATGCGGCATCTGCCGCGGCTACCATATTGCCCCCGGCAATTCGGCAAAACTCCATAAGAAGGATGCCGCGAATTCTTTTTCCCCCAGCCAAAAGGCTGTACCTGGCAGCCTCTGCATATCCGTGCAGATCTTCTTCCTCTGGTACCTGAAAAAAACTATTCAGTCTCAAGTCCAGAAATTCTTTGTATTCAGCAAATGATTTATTCATGAAACGGCTGCTCCTCCGGCTGACGGTCTTCTCCTTTTCTGAGCAGAACAACCTTCTGTTCTGCCTCTTCCAGCATCCGATTGCATGCTGTCAGCAGTTTCGTCCCCTCCTCGAAAAAAGAAAGCGACTCCTGAAGTGTAATGTCGCCCTGTTCCAAATGTGTTACTATTTCTTCCAGCCGTTTCAGGGCTTCTTCAAAACTGAGCTTTTTATCGGACATAACTGTCTTCCTCCAGATGTTTGATCCGGCATTCCGCGTTTCCGTCAGAGAAGCGCAGATTGATACTCTGCCCTGTATGTACCTGTCGAACAGACCGAAGAACACTTCCGTCTTCAGAAGTTCCGATCAGATACCCTCGACTGAGCACTTTCAGCGGGCTCATAGCTTCCAGTGCCGACGCCTCCTGAACAAGCGCACCTCTCTTTTGCAGCAAATTTCGCTGCTGCGCTGCAAGGAATCGTTCTTTCATGCGATCCAGCTCCAGAGAGCGCAGTTCAACATAGGCGTCCGGCTCTCTCAGGACTCTTTTATGATAATAACCATCCAACTGTCGGCGATATCCAGACAACATAGAGGAAACCGGCGTAAAAAGTTTATGTTCAAGGTTAAGCAGCTCATCCTGAACAGCCCGAACATCCGGAACCGAGATTTCTGCAGCATTGGACGGCGTTGAAGCCCTTCGATCTGCAACATAGTCCGATATGGTCACATCCGGTTCATGGCCGACAGCTGAAATAATCGGAATGGCGGAATGAAAGATCGCACGCGCAACTCGTTCATCATTAAACGCCCAAAGGTCTTCCAGAGATCCTCCGCCGCGGCCGGTAATGATCAAATCCGCAACACTGAATTCGTTCGCATATGCGATCGCCCCGGCAATCTCGGCAGGTGCTTCGATCCCCTGCACCCTTACCGGTAGGATGATCAGCTTTGCAAGAGGCCATCGCTTTCCAAAAATACGGATCATATCATGAACTGCAGCTCCGGCAGAAGAAGTGATCATGGCAATACGTTCCGGATAAGCCGGAATTGGAAGCTTATGGGCAGGATCAAACAACCCCTCACTATAAAGCTTCTGTTTCAACTGCTCAAAAGCGACCTGAAGATCACCTGTTCCTTCCGGAAGAATAGCGGAGCAATAGATCTGGTAATTTCCGTCGCGCGGGTAAACCTTCAGACTGCCGGAAACAACAACCTTCAATCCGTTTTCCGGGCGAAAACGCAGTTTCTGCGCACTGCTTCGAAACATGACGCACCGAAGGCTGCTGTCCTGATCCTTTAATGTGAAATAATGGTGCCCCGAAGGATACACTTTATAATTGGAGAGTTCTCCGCGTACCGAAAGGTCCATGAAGTGCGGATTTGACTCCAATAATGCTTTAATCGCTGCATTCAGCTCGCTTACAGTATATACAGGATTTATCCCGTTCATCGTTCGCCGCGAATAAAAGATCCAAGCACACCGTTAATGAAAGCCGCTGCTTTTGGGCTGTCATAGCGTTTTGCCTGTTCAACTGCTTCATCTGCCGAAACCGAGTCGGGAATATCTGTATATAATATCTCACAAATTGCACAGCGAAGTATTGCAAGCGTAGTTTTTGAAAGCCGTTCTTTTTTCCAGTCTTTGGAATAACGTTCGATAACAGCGTCGATCTCATCCAGGTTTCTGTATGTCTTCTCGACAATCTCGCGGATATAGGCCATTTGAACATCATCCGGAAAATCCTTGAAAACGAGATCTTCTTCTTTCAGACTCTGATAATGTTCCTCCTCAAAAAAGAGTGTAAAAGCATCATCCGGAGTAAGGCGATTGATCTCCATTGAGAATAGCAGCTGAACAGCCAGCTGCCTGGCAGTCATTCTTTTCATACGCCCGTTATTTATCAAAAGAAATGCCGGAGACATGTACATTCACTTCGGCATTCTCGAAACCTGTCGTGGATTGGATGACATTCATCACAGCGCTCTGAACGTTTTTTGCCACGCTGACCACATTGTTCCCATAGGAAACCGTAATGATTGTATCAGTAATTACCCGATTATCTTCAAAACGAACCTTTACTCCTTTGGGAAGTGATTTAATGCCAATCAGCTCTGCAAGCTCCGCGCCAGCGGTTGTGCTGAGTGAGGATACGCCCGGAACCTCAGCAACTGCAGCACGAACGACACTGGAGATGACATCTTCAGAGATATTGATACTTCCATTATCTTCACGGTAACTGATATAGTTTTCACTCATTCAAACTTCCTCCAATACATGAATCCTTTTATTATTGTAACACGAACCAACGAAAAAAGAAAGACTGTATGCATAATTTCCCCATTATTTGTATACGGCAATCAACTGGAGCATTGAAACCTATTAAAAAATGTGGTATAGTTTATTCAGTTCTAGGGGGAGGAAAGAAATGGAAACGAAAATTCTTTTGGCTGCCGGCATTTTTTTCTTAGGCTGGCTTTGGTTTTATTTCATTATGCGTCAATTTCTTTTTAATCTGATGACCGCGTATCCGCTGATCAGAAAAATGCAGAGTATAGACAAGGATTTAATAGCTATCGGTGCCAAGCGCTATACTACTACCTCGGTGCTTGTCTGTCTTGCGTTTTCCGCGGTTATTATTTTTGTCATCTTATATTTTTGTCCGCTGTATCTGATAATTTCATTTTCAGTTGGCGCGTTGCTTTGTCTGGTTCTCATCATCTCGAAGCTTTCCCCTTCCAACAAAGCAATGTTTGAAAGCTTTTGTTCCGGCTATTGTCGTTTTGTTCCTGATGATGAACTTCGCAACATCATGTACAGCAAAGAAATCAAAAAAATAAACAAACGTCTCAGAGAACTCGGATATCAGGAAAGCTTTGTTCCGGTGTTTAAAAACTGATCCGGTATCTCCCGTTATGAAAAATCGGTGCTGTCGTTACAGGCTGCACCGATTTATATTGTATTTGTAACTTTTCTTATCTGTTCGGCCAGGCTGAGCGCTCCATATAATCCACCAGATACGCTTTTTCTGCCAGCATTGCCATAGGTTCATCGCTGAGGGAATCGGAATAGAATTCATCAATCTCATCCGTAGAATACAGTTCGGAAAACCTTCTGCATTTTTCATAATCGTGACAGTTTCTCCCTGAAATCTTTCCTGTATAGGGATTCATTCTTGTCGCAATCAGTGATACTCCGAGCCTGTCCGCCGCCGGTTTAAGGAGAAACTCGGGAGATGCAGAAATGATCAGGTCGTCATCTTTCTTCTGTTCCAGATACCATGTTGCAATCTGGCAAAAATGCTCGTTCCAGAAATCTGCCACAGTATCCTCCACATCTTCAATCCTGTTAAGGAAAGAGAACAATGCTTCCTTTAGCTTTTTAGCGTCCCGTTTCCCGTTGAAGAGATAGATTGCAGACTGAAATAACGATGGTAAAACCGCATGTAAAACCTGTCTGGGATAGCGGCGAAGACAATAGAGAAAAAAGCTTACAGAACTGTCCGGGTGAAATATGGTCTTGTCAAAATCATAAACGTTCATTTTTCTTCCTTTCAGTCGATTCGGAAGCTCAGAAGAGAATAAACTGTAAGGGCTGTTCCGGCCAAAGAGTCCGATGCGAGTATCAGTGGATCGGGAATAAGGCCTCGCATCCCAATAATCAGGAGAAGCAGCTTGACTGCCGCAGCCGCTGCAAGGCAGATTATCAGCATGCCGGCAGCTTTCCGACAGATGCGATAGGATTTTGGAATGCAAAGAATGTCACCCGAAAAAATGCGTACTTCCGAAGAACAGTCCTCCCTTGCCTCAAGGCAGACCGAGATATCCGACTGCTGAAACATTTCAGCATCTTGAAACCCATCTCCGACACAGGCAATATGCGCATTGTCTCCGTGTACTGAGCGAAGATATTTTACCGCAGCTCCCTTCTCATCGGGGGTAAGCTCCGGCTTTACCATGTCAAAATTCATGGCAGAAGCGAGCGAACGAGCGGTAGATCGGACATCGCCTGTCAGCATGACAAGGGTACTTGCTCCCGCTTCCCGCAACTCCTCCAAAGCGTCAAATGCTCCGTCCCGAATGGTATCGGAAATCATGATATACCCGCGGTAACTGTTATCCACCGCAACATGAATGGCTGAGCCACTCTTTGCGGGAACAGCGAACCAGATCCCGTGATCATCGAGAAGCGCTCCGTTGCCAACGTAAATCTGGTGTCCGGCATATAATGTACTGATTCCTTTTCCGGGTATTTCTTCAAAAGAAAGAAGATCTGTCAGAGCGCTTCCTTCCTGCATACCAGATGCTTCTCTAAGGGCTTTTGCAATTGGGTGTGTTGACCTGCACTCCGCAAGCGCTGCAATTTTCAGAAGTTCATCCTCACTGATCCCTACCGGAGCTACCTCAGAGACAACAAATCTTCCATCTGTTACAGTACCGGTCTTGCTAAAAGCAAAGAGCTTACAGCTTCGATAATCCTCCGGAACCTGATCATCCGAATAAAGGATATCTGCTCTTGCTGCACTGCACGCAGTTCCAAAATGGATTAACCTTGATGTATAACAGGCGGCCGCCGGAGAAGCCAATGCCAGAGAAATCATCGCTCCGTGGAGCCACCGTCCCGGTTCTTTTAAATGAAAGACTGCAAGAAGCAAATAAACAATCCCCAAAAGAACGAAAATGCTAAAAACGCCCAGACAAACGGTAGAAATGAGGGCTCCATGCCTGCTTTTTTCCGCATCCCACTGCTTCAGAACTTCATAAAAATCTGCCTTCTCATCCTGAAAATGGTCCAATTCTGCTTCTCGATGGAGCATAGCATATCCCTGACTTAAACGGAAGAGCAACATAAAAAGCATAAAAACTGCTGCCGCAACATATTCGCCTATCAGGATGGCCGATAAAACTGCTAAAACAATCGTAATCTCCTCCGCCGGAACGCTTCTTTTTCTGAGAAGTTTCCATGCATCTGTTCCGATCGGGAAAAAACAGAGCAGAACAGAAAGTATACAGGCGAACATTTTGAAACGGTTCAGCGGACGGATAAACAACGTAAGGAGCAGAAGAATCGCAGCCCCAAGAAGAATTATGATGTCAATACCTGAGAAGCTTCTGTAAAGCGGAAGCCTGAAATTTGAAACGCGATGCAGGACTGCATATACCTTCTCAGGAATTGACAGAATTGCAGGAATCTTTCTCTCTGCAGATCTTGTTTTGTTCATTTCTGTTCCTTTCTCAGAACACTGATCATTATGAGCGGTAAAAGGCCGATTACTGTTCCTGCCAGGTCAACCATCGTATCGGAAAATGTACAGCATCGTCCTGGAACATAGGCCTGATGAATTTCATCCGTACAGGCATACAGATAACAGAATACCATAGAGATAAATCCGCTGAGTAATATTTTCTTATACAAAAACACTTCACGCAGCAGCAGAAAAGTCGGTACTGCCAACGCCGCAAATTCCGCCATGTGGGCATATTTGCGTATATCCAGTTCCGGCCCCTGCCCGGTAATACCCGGAAAAACCTGTATCAGCAGCATACCAAATCTGGTATTAAGGAACCAGAGGCTTGCATGCTCTGATTCTGTGCCATCCTGTGCGGAAAACACATAAATCACGGTCATCATTACCACTGTAAGAAAAGCGTAAAAGGCAATCCGCATTCTCTTGTGCATATCAGTAACGGAACTCAAACATCAAGTCATAGATGCATACAGTTTCACCGTCTCTGATTCCCATTTCTTCGAGCCGGTCGAAAATACCGGCTTTTCTCAGTGTGCGGTCGAAAAACAGTCTGCTTTCGTAATCAGAAAAATTGACAGTCGAGGCAGCACGCTGCAGCCAGGCCCCCTCCAGATGCCAGATACCGTCTCGATGATCAATTGAAACACTGTCTGCACCTTCTAATACCGGCTCCGGAGCAATATAGTTGACTTCAAACGGTTTTGCAGGTGGAAGCGCCGACAGTTTTTCAGCGCAAAGCTTCACCAGTTCATCCGTTCCCTGATGAGCAGCAGCACTGATCCGTACAAAAGGCATTCCAAGTTTTTCCACATAAGCCTTCAGGTTGTCGACAGCATCCTCTTCTGTCAGCAGGTCGCATTTATTGGCTGCAACAATTTGAGGGCATTCAGCCAGTTTCGGTTCATATTTACGCAGTTCTCTGTTGATGGTTTCAAAATCCTCAATCGGGTTTCGTCCTTCTGATCCAGAAACATCTACTACATGAACCAGCAGCCTGCATCGTTCAACATGACGCAAAAAATCATGACCAAGCCCCGCTCCTTGAGACGCTCCCTCAATCAATCCGGGAATATCCGCCATAACAAAGCTTGTACCTTCGTCAACATATACCACGCCGAGATTTGGATAAAGCGTTGTAAAATGATAATTCGCTATTTTTGGCTGCGCTTTGCTCACGACAGAGAGGAGTGTGGACTTTCCTACGTTAGGGAAACCAATTAATCCCACATCCGCCAGAAGTTTCAGCTCAAGTATTATATCTCTTGTTTCTCCCGGTAGTCCTGGTTTTGCAAAACGAGGTACCTGGCGTGTCGGAGTTGCAAAGTGCATGTTGCCCCAGCCTCCTCGGCCGCCTTTTGCAGCAACAAACTGCTCTCCGTCAGACATATCGTGCATAACCGTATTGGTTTCAGGATCTCTGATCACAGTACCTCTTGGTACCTTAACGACAAGATCATCTCCATCTTTTCCGGCGCAGCGTTTCCCCTGTCCATTTGCTCCATCCTGTGCCGTGTACTTTCGCTTGTAGCGAAAATCCATCAGCGTTGTCATGTTGTCATCCGGAACAATAATTATGCTGCCTCCGCGGCCGCCGTCTCCCCCATCAGGACCTCCGGCTGCCACGTACTTCTCACGGTGAAATGCAACTGCACCGTCTCCACCTCGTCCGGCGTGAAGATGAATAGTAACCTTATCAACAAATGCTGGCATATCAACCCTCCGAGTTAATTAAAAAGGCCGGACAAAAGTCCGGCCTGATCCCGTCAGTTTACTGGGCAAGCTCCTCATAAACAGAAACCTGTTTGCGATCTTTCCCCATGCGTTCGAACTTAACAGTACCGTCAACCAGTGCGAACAGCGTGTCATCTTTTCCTTTGCCGACATTTGTGCCGGGATGAACCTTAGTTCCGCGCTGACGAACAAGAATATTGCCTGCAAGAACAAACTGACCGTCAGCGCGCTTGGCGCCCAGACGCTTAGAAGCGCTGTCACGGCCGTTCTTGGTAGAACCCATACCTTTTTTATGAGCCATCTGATTACACCTCCATCGTAAAACCTGTAGTTCTGTTACGCGTTAATGGACTCGACAGTCAGCTTTGTATAAGGCTGTCTGTGTCCCTGTGTACGACGATAGCCTTTTTTCGGCTTCATCTTGTAAACACGCACCTTTGCGGATTTCCCGTTCTTTTCCACTTTCGCGGTAACGGTGGCACCGGCAACAACAGGTGTGCCGACGGTAACAACATCTTCATCAACAACACACAGCACTTTGTCAAAAGTCACCGTCTCACCGGCCTCAGCACCGAGCTTCTCTACGTAAACAACGTCTCCTTCAGCAACGCGGTACTGCTTTCCACCGGTCATAATCACAGCATGCTTCATTGGATTTTCCTCCCTCTGTTCAGGTCTCGCTCTTGGGGCGTGGTTAACCAACTTATAACCCCTTCAATGCGGCCTTGGTAGGATATCATTATTTTGCCGAGTTGTCAACATTTTTTTCACTTAAATATAGCTTTTTTCTATATTTTCAGTCCCAGTCTTTCCAGATTTCAGGACAATAGCCGACAGTTGCAGTTTTCCCGTTTCTTACTATCGGAGTTTTAATCATTTCCGGGATCTCAAACAGTTTCTCCAACTTTGCATCATCATCCGCCAAATACTTGTATATGGGGTAATCGCGATCTTCCTTGTTGACGATTTCGTCAAGCGTGACCGACCGGACAACGCTTCTCAGTTCTCCCCTGCTCATCCCAAACTTCAGGATATCAATATATTGGTATCGGATCCGTCTTTCCTTAAAATATCGTTCCGCTTTCTTTGTATCAAAGCATTTGGGTTTGCCAAAAATCTGAATATTCATTGGTTTCTCCTTCAGATCTGGGTAATCACAGGGAGGATCATCGGGCTGCGCTGTGTCGTTCTGTAGAGATAACCGGACAGGTTGGTCTTAACACGTAGTTTTATCGTGTTCCAGTCAGAGATTTTCTGAGAACGGCAGCTCTCAATGCTTTCCGTTACCACGCGCATCAGTTCTCCCATCAATTCTTCGGCTTCTTTAACATAAATAAAGCCTCTGGTAACAATTTCAGGCGGAGCAAGCAGCTGATGATCGTCTGAAGAGAAATTCATTACGATGACAATCATGCCATCTTCTGCAAGTTTGTGACGGTCTCTCATAACTACACTGCCAACTTCGCCGATTTCTCCGCTGCCGTCAACCAGAATAGCGCCCGCCGGAACACTTTCACTTTGGACTATTCCTTTTTTTGTTAATTCAATTACATTGCCATTCTCGGCAATCAAGACATTCTTTGACGGAATTCCCATCATTTTTGCAATTTCAGCATGCTTAACAAGCATGCGATGCTCACCGTGAACGGGAATAAAATATTTGGGTCTGGTCAGAGCTAGCATCATCTTCTGCTCTTCCTGGCATGCGTGTCCGGAAACATGCAGCTCAGTATTCCGGTCATAGATTACTTCTGCACCTTTATGAAACAGTTCATCTATTACACGGCTGATTGTGGTTTCATTCCCGGGGATGGCAGACGCAGAAATTATCACACGATCACCGGCATCTATCTGGATTTGCTTATGTTCCGCAAATGCCATTCTGTACAGAGCTGACATTGCTTCGCCCTGGCTCCCGGTTGAAATAATCACGGTTCTGTTCTTTGGAAGCTCCTTGATCTGTTCAAGATCTACCAAAACATTCTCCGGTACCTCCATATAGCCCAGAATCATGGCCGTACGCAGGATGTTTTCCATGCTCCTCCCTGTAACGGCAACCTTTCGACGGTATTTTGCTGCAACATTAATGATCTGCTGAAGTCTGTGGATGTTGGATGCAAAAGTAGTGATTATGATGCGTTTATCACAGTTTGCAAACAGCTTATCAAAGCTTTCACCGACTTTGCGCTCGGATGCAGAGTGACCTGGTTTCTCAACATTGGTCGAATCACTGAGCAATGCCAATACACCTTCATTGCCAAGTTCTCCAAAGCGCACCAAGTCAATCATTTTGCCCGAAATCGGAGTAACATCTATTTTGAAATCGCCAGTATGGATTATGGTCCCCAGCGGTGTTTTAATTGCCAGCGCAACAGAATCCGGTATACTGTGGTTAACATTGATAAATTCAATGGTAAAGCTTCCGACGCGAAAGACTGTTCCGGGCTTTTTAATGAAGATCTGGGTATGATAAAGCAGATCATGTTCCTCAAGCTTTAATTCGATCAGGGCTGCGGTCAATGAAGTTGTATAGATGGGCACATCAAGTTCCCGGAGAACGTACGGTATCGCTCCGATGTGGTCCTCATGTCCATGGGTAATGATCATTGCGCGAATACGGCTCGCATTATTTCGAAGATAGCTTATATCCGGAAGCACAACATCAATTCCGTACATAGCTTCATCCGGAAAGCCCATGCCGCAGTCAATGATAATAAGGTCATTTCCGAACTCGATAACCGTCATGTTCTTGCCGATTTCTCCGAGACCGCCAAGTGGTATTATTTTTAATTTTGGTGTCATTCGTCCTCCTGTATTATATTTCTTTTTCAATATATTCAGATCTCTGTTCTTCCTTCAAGCGCCCTTGTCAGCGTTGCATCATCAGCAAATTCAAGGTTAGACCCTACGGGAATGCCATATGCAAGCCTCGTCACTTTTACTTTCAGTGGTTTCAGCAGGCGTGAAATATACATTGCGGTTGTCTCGCCTTCCGTGTCAGGATTGGTAGCCATAATAACTTCCTGAACTTCATCGGATGCGGCTCTGATGACGAGTTCCTTCACTCCGATATCATCCGGTCCAATATGATTCATTGGGGATATTACTCCGTGAAGAACATGATAAAGGCCGTTGTACTCCCGAGCGCGCTCCATACTTAGAACATCCTTTGGATCTGAAACCACACAGATGAGGCTGCGGTCTCTCTGTTCACTGGAGCATATCGGACAGACCTCCCGATCTGTGTAATTCTGGCAGATTCGGCACCGCTTTACATCTCTTTTAGCTGACAGAATAGTATCGGCAAATTCTTTTGCTTCCTCTTCCGGCAGTGCTAAGACATGAAATGCAAGACGTTGTGCGCTTTTGCGACCGATTCCTGGAAGTGATGCGAATTGATCAATCAGTTTTTCAAGGGTTGCTGGAAAAAAAGCCATATAAAAGTCTCCTAAGCTCACATTTCACCACGAAGCATCCGGATCATCTTTGCACGATCGGACGCACGGAAGACTGAACTTCCCGCTACCAGAACATCCGCTCCTGCCTTCAGGCATAGCGGTGCAGTTTTTTCATCGACTCCCCCATCGACTTCAAGCCTGATGTCTTTTCCCTTTCGTTCAATCGCCTCACGAAGTGCTGTGATCTTCGTCAGCTGCTCCGCCATGAAATGCTGCCCGCCAAAACCGGGCTCTACCGTCATCACAAGAATTAGATCAGCAATATTCAGATATGGTTCTGCCTCTTCCCAGGGAGTAGCGGGTTTCAGTGTAATTCCGCACAGTTTTCCCTTTTCATGGATCATCTCCAGTGCTTTGAGAATTCCGGCTTGCGAATCGGCTTCAATATGTACATTTACCAAATCTGCACCGGAATCGCAGAACTGTTTCACAAATCGACTCGGTTTCTCAATCATCAGATGGACATCAAGAAACATCTCAGTTGTTTTTCTGATTGATGCAAGTACAGGGATCCCCATAGAAATATTAGGAACAAACAGACCGTCCATTACGTCAAAATGCAGCCAATCTGCTCCTCCTCGACGGACATCTTCAATTTCCTCTGAAAGTCTTGCAAAATCAGCAGCCAAAAGTGACGGAGCAATTGTGACCATGATAATACCTCCATGTCTTTTATCATATTATTATACACCGTCTATTCTTCGATTTGCAACAGGAAAATCAATCTCCTACATTGATTCGCATTCTTGACGAACAGCATGGCATATTGTATAATGAACTGATTAAACAGTGAGGAGCATTGCCATGTTCAGACGTCGCAGAGGTCCCGGGTCAATTTACAGTTTTATTGTAACCTGGCTTATTCTGTCTTTCTTTTTTCCAATGTATGAGCTTTATGGGATTCTGATCGTTCTCGGTCTAGCGCTTTTGGCTGCTTTTCTGTTCGGTCGTGCAACCGCTGGCCGCTCTTCAAAAAACAAAGCACAGGCCGAGCAGCCACCCCGCAAAACTGTTGATACAACCGTAAGAAAGATTGGCGAGCAGCCTGCAGAAAAGCAGACGGAAAAGAAAAGCTACGGTCCGGAGGTAGATCCGATCCTTGAAGAAGGCAATAAAGCCCTCAGTGAGATGGGTCGCCTGTATATGTCGATTAAAGATCCGGAAATACGCGTAAAGATTAATGAGATTATGCGTGTTACGGATAAAATTGTTCAGGATGCTATAGCAGATCCGAATGATATCCCGAAAATTAAAAAGTTTATGAACTACTATCTTCCCACCACGATCAAACTGCTTAACGCATATGACCGGATGAGCTCTCAGGGGATTGAGGGAGAAAACATAGACAAAAGCATGCATAGCATTAATGAGATGCTCGACGCTGCCATCGCCGCATACAAAAAGCAGTTAGATTCTCTTTTTGCAAATCAGGCACTCGATATAGAAACCGATATAGCAGTAATGAACGCAATGCTTGACCGGGAAGGTCTCAGTGATAAAAAGGATTTCATCATTCAGAAGGAACCGAAAGGTACCGTCGCAACGCAGTAAATCAGACTTTATAATACGAGAAAGGACTTACAGCCATGAGTGAAACATCCGCTTACATCCCCACTTTGACGCTTGAACCGAATGCCGCGACGCAGGCCGCTGTTCAGGAAGCACCTGTAGAGGAAGAAAAAAAGGAAGAGATCAAGGCTGAAAAACTTGACATCTCTGCCCTTTCCCCTGCCGAACAGGCCGCAGTCCTTGAGTTTTCAAAGCAGATCGATATTCTTAATACCGAGCAGGTCATGAACTACGGTTCCAACGCGCAGAAAAACATTTCCGAGTTTTCTGACGCTGCATTGAACACTGTCCGTACGAAAGATCTCGGGCAGGTGGGTGATATGCTCGGTGATCTCGTTGTTGAGCTCAAGGGCATGAATTTCAGCCCGGAAGAGAAAAAAGGACTGAAGGGCTTGTTTAAGAAGACCGGGAGCAACATTGCTTCTCTGAAAGCTCAGTACGACAAAGCGGAGGTCAATGTTGATAAAATTGTAGAATCGCTCGAAGGTCATGAAGTTACCCTGATGAAAGACATCACGTTGATGGACAAAATGTATGAGCGAAATGAAGAGTACATGAAAGAGCTTACCATGTACATCCTCGCTGGAAAGCTCAGAATTGAACAGCTCCGCAATGAGGAGCTGCCGAAGTATAAAGAAAAAGCGATTGCCACCGGTCTTCCGGAAGATGCACAGGCAGCAAATGATTTTGCGAATATGATCGGTCGTTTTGAGAAAAAGATCCACGATCTTGAACTTACAAGAACCATTTCAATCCAGATGTCTCCGCAGATTCGTATGGTGCAGAATAATGACACACTGATGATGGAAAAAATCCGTTCTTCTATCAATAACACCATCCCTCTCTGGAAGAATCAGATGGTTCTTGCCATGAGTTTGTATCATTCAGATCAGGCGATGAAAGCACAGCGTGAGGTGACTGACGTGACTAATCAGCTTTTAGAGGCAAATGCGAAAGCGCTGCATCAGGGCAGTGTAGAAGTTGCAAAGGAATCCGAGCGCGGTATTGTTGACCTTGAAACGCTGAAAAAGACCAATGAAGAACTGATCAGGACTTTGGATGAGGTTCGTCAGATTCAGGATGACGGACGGACACGCCGTGCCCAGGCCGAAGAAGAACTTGCCCGTATCGAAGCGGAACTGAAGCAAAAGCTTCTGGATATGAAGGGCTGAGTCACAGCAGATGAAAAAACCGCTCAGCAATCCTTCCATTGCGGCTTTGATTGCCGTCATTGTTGTTATCTCAACCATCTTACTCCAAACCCGCTTCCGTTTCGGAAAAATATGTGACGATGTGAATGAGCAGTTTTATCACGATAGTCGTGATAAATCCTCCATAGCCTCTGAACTCGGTAATCTGGCTGATGCTGCGGAAGTTCTTTCCGGTCTGGCACACCTGTATGACTTGGACGAGGCTCAGGAAGCCATGAACACCATCGGATCTTTGAGGGAGCATCTCCGCCTGGAGAGCAATGATATCTCTGTTATTCACGAACTCTATAAAACGCTTCTCAGCGAGACATTCACACTGGAATCATTGCTCGCGCGTCAGGAACTGAATGATACGGATGCCGAAGTATTTTCCTCAGCGCAGCATGCTGCCGCCGAAGCAAAAGCGGCTATTGATGCTTCCGAATATCATAATACGGTTCGCACTTTTCTGAAGAGATATGACCGCTTTCCGACATCAGGCCTGGCTTCGCTTGTCGGATTAAAAATGCCGCAGGTTTTTTCGTAAGTTCATAAGTTATTCTTAAAGGAGACCTTGTTTTATCATGTCCATAGCAGAAGGAAGAGCATATTTCAGAGCGCTTGGTTTAGAAGACCGCGTAAAGGAATTCGGTGTGTCATCAGCTACAGTTGATCTGGCAGCAGCGGCTCTGGGTGTTGAAGGTGCCAGAATTGCCAAAACCCTGTCCTTCAAGACTTCGGACGGTTGCATGCTGATCCTTGCCGCCGGTGATGCCAGAATTGACAATCATAAGTTCAAAGATAAATTTCACTTCAAGGCAAAAATGCTTTCTGCAGAGGAAGTATTGACCCTTGTCGGTCATCCGGTCGGAGGTGTATGTCCTTTCGGGATTAACCCGAATATTCCTGTATATCTCGATGTCAGTCTGCAGCGTTTTGTAACCGTATTTCCTGCAGTCGGAAGCGGAAACAGTGCCATTGAACTCAACCTGCAGGAGTTATATCAGTATTCCAATGCATTGGAATGGATAGATGTCTGCAAGCTTCCCGAATAAAGAAAACGATGAAAAACGGAGGCCGGTCAACCGGTCTCCGTTTCTTTTTTACTACTTTTCAGATAT
>JAEEGL012820243.1_pt1 | contig 15432 bp, 7 predicted proteins | sample 9134231 | NCBI WGS metagenome assembly JAEEGL01 (sample SAMN16246548, study PRJNA631951) | gut metagenome | biome: gut microbiome; feature: rumen; material: fiber-attached | host: Bos | place: Iran: Karaj | collected 2018-10 | reverse complement strand
CGCTTAGAACCATCGGATCCTTTCGGGTCCGGTGGTTCTTTTCGTTTTGTTATATTTGTAGAGACAACGTGTAAGGAATCTGAATCTGAAAAGTATAAATAAAAGTAACCGAAAGAAGAACTATGAATACAAGCATCATCATCGCCACCGCTGCAGCGGTCATCATCATCGCCATCGTCTTCGCCTGGATTCTCAGCGCGAACAAGTTCAAGGCCAAACTGCAAATTGCCGAAGCGCTCCGCGAGAGCGAGAAAGAGCAGCACGAGAAGGCGCTTGCAGAACTCAAGGAGGGCCAGGAAAAAGCCATCGAGGCAGCCAAGACCGCGCTGGCTCTCGAGAACGAGAAGGCGCTCCAAGCCCGCGAGGAGGCCCTCAAGAAAGAAGCCGCCGAGACCATGAAAACCATTACCGGAGGCCTGGACCGGAACATCAAGGAGATGAAGGAAGCCTTCGAGGCGCAGAAGAAGTCGCACACCGAGGAGAGCACTTCCATCAAGACGCAGTTCGCCGAGACGGTCAAGCACCTCAAGGAGCAGACCGAGACCATCGGCAACAAGGCCGAGACCCTGGCCAGCGCCCTCAAGGGCAAGAACAAGATGCAGGGCATCTTCGGGGAAACCATCCTTGAGAACATCCTCAAGGCGGAAGGGCTTCGCGAGGGCCATGATTATGACGCTGAGTTCTGGCTCCGCGACAAGAAGGGCAACCTCATCCTAAACGAGGAGACTGGCAAGAAGATGCGTCCGGACTTCGCCCTCCACTTCCCCGATGACACGGACATCCTTATCGACTCCAAAGTGTCCTTGAGTGCCCTCTCGGACTACTTCGAGGCAGAGACGGACGAGCAGCGTGCCGACGCCTCCCGACGCAACCTTGAATCTATCCAGAACCATATCAAGGAACTGACTGGCAAGGAGTACCAGAAGTACGTCGTCGGCCGCAAGACCCTTGACTACGTCATCATGTTCATCCCGAACTACGGTGCCTACCAGCTCGCAAAGCAGGAGGACCCGGAGGTCTTCGCTGAGGCCTTCAAGCAGAACATCCTCATCACCACCGAGGAGACGCTCATTCCGTTCCTCCGCCTGATCCGCACAGCCTGGGTGCAGATGGAGCAGATGGAGAACATCACCGAAATCGTGAAGGCCGCCGAGGATATGGTCGAGCGTGTGGGGCTTTTCTGCCGCTACAACTCCGCTCTGGAGAAGGACCTTCAAGACGTGCTCGAGGGCTTTCGCGAGAACACGAACCGTCTCGTCAACGGCAAGCAGAGCATCGTCAAGGCTGCCATGAGGGCTATCAATCACGGTATCACTCCCCCTTCGGGCAAGAATGCTCTTCCCATGGTCTCTTCCACTTTGCTCATTGAAGAATAAACGCTACTTTTGTATATGCGACTCTTTACCAAATCGGCCTTCAAGCAGGCACTCTTCTGCCCTGCCTCGTTGTATTTCTACTACGACCGCGAGCATTATGCCAACCAGATGAATGAGGATGATTTCCTCCAGGCACTTGCCGACGGAGGAAACCAGGTCGGCGATCTTGCGAAAGTCTACTATGATGTCCACGCTGATGCGGACATCAATGTCCTTGACTACGACAAATCGCAGGATATCACGGCCCGCTTGTTCAAGCGCGACGAGGTGAATATCGCCGAGGCTGCCTTCCGCTGGAAGAACTGCTTCATTCGTGCTGATATCATCAAAAAGAAGGGAAACCAGATTCATCTGATCGAGGTCAAGGCGAAATCATGGAATGAAAACGAGAACAGTTTCGTCGGGAAGAACGACCCGAACCGTGTCGATAGCAAGATCCTCGAGTACGTTTACGACGTTGCTTTCCAGAAATATATCATCCAGAAAGCACTTGGTCCCGGATTCACGGTCAAGGCATCACTGATGATGGCGGATAAAACCGTCAAGGCAGAGGCTGACGGCATCAACCAATATTTCCGAGTAGTGAAGGATGGAGACCGCGCCACTATCGTTCGAGAACCCGGTGCTGATGCCTTGCGTGATTCGACCTGGGTTCTCAAGGCATTCGACGTGGATGAACTCTGCGACCGTATCATTGCGGGGAATACTTCTGAGCAGATGGACTTGATGGGATGCACATTCACGGAGTTCGTGGATGAGATGTCCCGTCAGTACGTGAACCACGAACGCCATTTCTGCCCTGTCTCCGAGCGTTGTTTCAAATGCCCGTTCTATTCCAACGAGAAGACCCCCGGGATGTTGGACGGTAAGCGGGAATGCTGGACGGAGGTCGCAGGTTTCTCCAACGAGGATTTCTTCCGTCCCTCGGTCGGTGAACTCTGGTGCGGAGATGGCGGTCAGTCTTTGAAGAAGAAGCTCATGAAGGCAAACAAGCGTTTCCTGGCTGATGTTTCTGCCGATGACATCCGACCCCAGAAAACCAAGGAAACGGATAAGAAGGGATTGTCTGCACTGGACCGTCGACTTCTTCAGATAGGTTTGGCTACAGGTAATGAGGAGATTCTGGCCCCTTTTAAAGCCAATCTCCATGATGGCGTCTATCTGGACATCCCTGGACTTTTAGCAGAGATAAAGTCAGGCGAGAATCAATGGAAGTATCCGTACCACATGATTGACTTCGAGACAACCGCTGTCGCCCTTCCCTTCTATAAGGGGATGAAGCCTTATGAGCAGGTTGCCTTCCAGTTCTCTCACCATATTATTCATGAAGATGGGAGAATCGAGCATCTGGGACAGTACATCAACGACGAGAAGCACTTCTTCCCGAACTTTGAGTTCATCAAGCAGCTCAAGGTCGTTTTGGACAAGGACAACGGAACCATCTTCCGTTATGCTGACCATGAGAACACTATTCTTCGTGCTATCCGCGCACAACTGGTACAAAGCAATGAGTCGGGAAAGGAAGAACTAATTTCCTTTATCGACGAAATCACACACGCCACCAAGAAGGAGGCGGGAGACGGCAATGAGCATGTTGGGAAACGAGATATGGTCGACCTGTGCCGGATTGTCAAGCAGTACTACTATCATCCCGACATGAAGGGCAGCAACTCCATCAAGGTGGTGTTACCTGCCATCTTGAATTCCAGCAAGGCTATCCAGGAGAAGTATTCCCAGCCAATCTATGGGACCGTTATCAAAAGCGAAAACTTCACGGACTCTCCCAAGGCGTGGATCAGCTTCGGCCCCGATGGGAAGGTGGAGAATCCATACAAGCATCTGGACACGATTGCTTCCTTCTTAGAAGTCACTCCAGAGGAACTGGAGCGCTTCGATACCGCCCATGAGATTGCCAACGAGTCAATCGCCAACGGTGGCGCTGCTCTCGCAGCTTATACGAAACTCCAGTTCAGCGATGCTGAATGTACCAAGGCCTTGAAGGAAGCCCTGCTCCGATACTGCGAACTGGACACCATGTCCATGGTCTTCATCTGGGAGTATTTCCACGAGATGACCGGGGCGTAGTTTCTTGCATTTCCTATGAAAGAATCAAATGCTTCATAGGTATATGAAAGAAACCATCTAGTAGTATGCCAGAAACAAATTCCATTCAGATGCAGGGCGGGATGCTTAGGGTAATGTCCCGCTACAAGCCGTCGAAGATCAAAGCTTACCTTGATACTCGAGTCATCGGTCAAGATGAAGCGAAGAAAACCCTAGCTGTGGCCGTGTACAACCACATGAAACGTTCTGTACGCCGTTCGCAGGACAAGGAGACACCAATCAAGAAATCAAATGTCATCCTTTTGGGCGGAACCGGTTGCGGGAAGACATTCCTTGCCCAGTGTATCGCCGAATACATGAACGTCCCTTGTTATATCCAGGATTGCACAAAGATTACAGCCAGCGGCTATGTGGGTTCTGACGTAGAGGACTGCGTCGGAGGACTCTTACGTATGTGTAAGTACGACCTAGAGAAAGCCCAGCATGGGATTGTCGTCCTGGACGAGATTGACAAGAACGCCTGCCGGGATGCGGGAATGTCTATTACGCGGGATGTCAGCGGAGAATGCGTCCAGCAGTCTCTTCTCAAAATCGTCGAAGGTGATGTCGTCGGTGTTCCGCCGGCCGGAGGTCGCAAGCATCCAGAACAACCCCTCATTTACGTTGATACGTCCGACATCCTATTTATTGCTACGGGCGCTTTCACCGGGCTGGATACGATTGTAGCGAAACGACTCGGTGCCGGAGGGCGAATAGGTTTCGACTGTTCCGGGGGAAATGCTGCGGAGCAGAATCTTTTGGATTCCGTAACTCCCCAGGATCTCCGCGAGTACGGAATGATTCCAGAATTCGTCGGCCGTTTCCCAATTATTTCCCACGTTGAAACTCTTGGCAGGGATGAACTCGTGCGTATTTTGAATGAGCCCAAGGGCGCCCTTGTCAGTGAATACAAGGAATTGCTGGAGATGGATGGCATTGAACTTTCCTTCTCGAAAGAAGCACTTGAAAGCATTGCTGATCGCGCCCTTGAGCTCGGTACCGGAGCACGCGGGCTTCGCTCAGTCATGGAGTCGTTCATGCGTGATGTCATGTTCGATGCACCAGATGTGACTGGTAAGAAAAACAAGAGCATCGTGATTACCAAAGAAATGGTTGAGCATGCAAGAACTGCAATGACATCCGGTAGATATAAGAAGGTATGATGACAGAGAGAAAATACGAAAGGTACTACGCCCTTGCAGGTAAGGCATCGTTCGAAAACTGGGAATCAGTAATGAGCAGCAAGATATGTGGATGCTACTACTGCCGTAGTATCTTTCCCTCTTCGGAGGTGACGGGAAATGATTGGATACCTGATAAACACGGAAGGACCGTGCTCTGTCCGAAGTGCTCCATCGATTCTGTCATCGGAGACGTCTCTGGTATTCCTATCCGCGAGGATGTTCTGGAAGAGCTTTACCAGGATCAGTTCGGGATTGACGACGAACCCATGGCTCGTTGTGTCGGCTCCGGCATCTATAACCTGGACACGATTGTTATCCGTGACTATCCTGATGGCCCGGCCGGGAAACGGTTCACAGATAAGGTCGTTGCGGAAGAAGTAGGTGGTACCTGTGGCAACGTGATGTGCCTGCTTTCCAATTTCGGTGTTGAGACTTATCCACAGGTCAGCCTTGACAACTCTCGTGAGGGTAAGAAGATAGCAAAGGACCTTGAACGATATGGTTGTGACATGCGCTTCGTAACCAATACGCCGAACGGTGGGACCACGCTGCTTCGTGTGACTCACAAACGGAATCCGGATGGTTCGCCCAAGGTCAGCGTAAGGGCTGGCTCCCCTGGCGGCAGCCGTTTCCCCAGAAGGAAGTTCTTGCGGGCCCAGGACCAGGCACCGGCATTCGTCGATGCCCTTACATCGGAGTTTATCCCGGATTTCTATTTCTTCGACTCCCCTGCCGCCGGGCATCGGTATATTGCCCGGGAGCTGCGGACGATGGGTACCACAGTCTATTTCGAGCCGTCCAGTGTTTCCACGAAGGCCGACCTGGAGTGTGTTTCTCTCAGCGATATTGTAAAGTTCTCCGACGAGAACGTGCTCGACACGTCATTTGCGGATGCCTTCAACGATAAATTATTCGTCCAGACTCGCGGTAAGGACGGATTGCGTTTCAAACTGCGTAGCGGCGAATGGAAGACTCTTCCCGGTATCCCTAACGACAATGTCATTGACACGGAAGGCGCCGGGGACTGGACAACGGCCGCCATCATTTATGGTATTGTCCGGAGTGGAGAGTCTTTTGCCGAGCTTAATGAAGATGATCTTGTTCCTATCTTGATGGAAGCTCAACGCTTTGCTTCCGAGAAGGTCTCCCATCTCGGAAGCAAAGGAAATATAATGTAAACTGAATCTCGAAGGGACAAATGCTATTTGACCACCACTTCATAAGTGGGGTCGCTAAAGAGCTTCTTTGAGTAAGTGATTGAGAACTTTTTTTCAAAAGTTTTCAATTCGGTTGCCTTCTTACCGTTCATGCCGAAAACAATGACTCTAGCTATAATCGGCCAGGTACCCTTACTGTCATGATTGCATAGTAGATAGTAAGGGACTTCAAATCTCCAATCATTGCAAATGACATCATTGAATTGGGCAATCTGGCTTTCACCTACTACAAGTCCTCCGTCTACACTAAGCTCTTGAGGATCGGTATTAAAAACGAGTACTTTCCCGGGAGTCCTTCCCCAATCATAAAGGAAATTGATTGAGCAATTAAACTCCTTGTTCATTATATTATGAACCTCGAAATCTATATGAAACCTTAGTCCACGACGTGTGGAGCTATAATTAATGTCGGTTTCAATCCATGTCTTCTTAATTATTGCTGTTGGTTTGTCTTTAAGAGATGCTATGTATTCTTTTGCTTCTTTAAGACCATTATCCGCGGCTTTCTTTATAAGATCTAACGCCTTCTTGGCATTCTGTTTGACTCCGCGCCCTTCATCATACATCAGCCCCAATCTAAACTGGGATTCAAGATGTCCTTGTTCTGCGGCTTTGCGGTACCATTTTGCCGCTTGCTCTTGATTGGGTGTTATATCAGTCCCGAACTCATTTCTTTGTCCTAATGCATAATAAGCAGGTACGTAACCCAAATCGGCGGCTTTATTCAGCCACGATGCGGCTACCGAGGTGTTCTTTGTCACTCCTAACCCATCTTGATAGCATTTTGCCAATTCAAATTGAGCCTCAGGGTTAGCTTGATTAGACAATTTTTTCAAAATAGAAATAGCCGTTTTATAATCATTTTTTTTCAATGCGGCTTTTGCCTTTTCTATTTCTGGTGTTGAGGATGATGAGTTTACTTCTTTTTTATCAATTTTATTTAATTCCTCTTGAGCTAAAAGGTATCCCTGGCTAGCAGCTTTCTTATACCACTTAATAGCCTCAGTACTGTTTTGTTCGACCCCATTGCCAGAGAAATAGCAGTTGCCGAGATTAAACTGTGCAACTGCGTTTCCATGCTTTGCCGATTGTTTATACCATTTAACAGCTTCGGAATAATCTTTCTTTACACCGAGTCCATTAAAATAACAGACGCCTAAATTGTTCTGTGCACCATAGACATCTTGTTCAGCTGCCTGCTTATACCATTTAATTGCTTCTGGATAGTTTTGAGTCATTACTTCACCATCAAAATAGAAGTCCCCAAATAGTTTTTGAGCAAGTGCCACACCATTTTCTGCATCCTTACGTATTTCATCTATAATTATATCGTAAACGTCATCGGTAAGTTCTTTTTGAAGACGTTGTCCGGTTTCATCCAACCAATTCATGTATAAAGGTTTCTCTTCTTCGCGATGAATAGCTCTTTCGCTCCCCGCCTCAGCAGCTTTCTCATAATACTCTTGAGCCTTGGAAGGATCCTTATCAACATTCCAGCCGTTTTCGTATTTCCTCGCCAGTTCGAACATCGCGTCACCGTGCCCGGCATCGGCCGCTTTCTGATACCATTCAACGGATTTCTGGGCCGTCAGATAGCTCGCATCATAATACTCTGCCACCTCGAACATCGCATCAACATTATCCTGCTCTGCAGCCTTCTTATAAAGCTCAAAGGCCTTCTCTGGATCTGCTTCTAGCCCGAGCAAGCCATTCTTATAGCAATTCGCCAGATTGTTCAGAGCATCAGAGTCGTTATGCTTGGCTGCCTCTTGATACCAAGACAACGCCTGTTCATCATTAGGCTCAGTTCCCTGACCATTCTGATAACAAACACCTAGCATGTTTTCCGCCTCCGGATTGCCCAGCGCAGCAGATTCGTTGTAGTACTCGAATGCCTTGATAGGATCCTGTGGAGTATTGCCAATTCCATTCATGTAAGCATGCCCCATGTAACAAAGCCCAGCACTATCACCCTTTTCGGCAGCCATTTTCACCCACTTTATTGACTCTGTCATATCGTCGCGCATCATACATAACATTCCCTTAAGGAACATAACTCCCGGGATATGAAGTGCTGTATCAAATAGGCGTTCTGCCTCTTTCAAGTCTTGTTCCACTACAAGGCCTTGCATATAAAAAATGCCTTTGTATGCAGAAGCTAACGCATATCCCTTTCTCTCCGCATCACAAATCAGTTCATAAGCCCGTTTATTGTCTTGTTCTATGTACTTACCATCCACGTATATGTACCCCAAAAAGCACTCTGCCTGAGCATTACCTTTTTCAACAAGTCTGCGAATATCCTCAATAGCAAGAGGGGCTTCTTCATCATTCAAATCCCTAATGTCACCGTATTCGTCAGAGTATTTGGCAAGGATTGCCTCGTCTTCGGAGAGTATTGCGGTATTTGATGAAATAGTGTTATCAACAACTGCAGACTCAAGCGGGAATCCGCAGCCTGCACATACCGTTGAACCGGCGGGATTCTCATATCCACAAGCAGGACATTCGATGGATGATTGGGAAGATGAAGACGAAACAATGGCCTTGGGGGCCTCCTGAATCTTCTTCCGCTCCTCCAATTTCACTCCGCATTCCGGACAGAATTTCCCATGATCATATACCTTCCCGCATTGGGGACAAAAAAGTTCCGACTGGATATCTTCCAGTTTCGTCCCGCACTCAGGGCAGAATCTCCCTGCTTCTACTTCTATCTTGCAGTTTGGACAATACTTGGTCATATCTAATAAGATTAAAGGTTATACTATTTCTTTATGAGATGTCAGATCGAATCTATTAACCGCATTCTTGACACGTCAAACTCTGAGGCATCTGTCCTAAGATAAGCTGCCATTTTTGAAGACGCATCTGCATATGACTCCCCACTCCAACCAAAGAGTGTTGACGGTTCTGATTTGATCGATTTTATGCCCGGGAAGTTAATCTCATAAAAAGTGCATCCCGCAAATCCGGGCAATTTACAAACAACCTCTTTAAACTGACGGATTGTCCACTTATCACATCTGCATATCCAGCATTTGTAATTAATATTACCCGGAGTGTTGATTACACAAAGAACAGATGTGTCGGGATCCTCTTTTTCGGCCAATATGTTATCTAATTCAGACTGGGCTGATAGATGTCCTTGTTTGGCGGCCTTCCGATACCATTTTTCTGCTCCGTCGTAATCATTCTCGATGAGGCAAATATTACCCATAACAAATTGCGCGTCAGCAAGTCCTTGATTTGCGGCTTTCTTATACCACTTATTAGCTTCAACGGAATCACTATCAACGCCATTTCCAGAGTCTAGCATCACTGCTAAATCAAACTGTGCGTATGCATTTCCTTGTTGAGCGGCTTTTCTCGTCCATTCTGCGGCTTCAGAATAGTTTTCATTAACACCGTGCCCGAAGAAATAACAATCACCTAATAGCTTTTGAGCCAACGCGTCCCCCTTCTGGGCATTATCTCGAAGTGAATTGATAAATGATCCATAGACCTCCTCCGGAGTATCCTCACGGAATTGTTGCCCTGTTTCATCCAACCAACTTCTATATAAAACCTCTTGTTCTCTTTCATGATTTTCGACTCTTTCACTTCCCGCCACAATAGCTTTTTCGTAATACTCTTGAGCCTTGGCGGAGTCCTGCTTTACGTTCCAACCGCTTTCGTATTTCTGCGCCAGTTCGAACATCGCGTCACCGTGTCCGGCATCGGCTGCTTTCTTGTACCATTCGACGGATTTGTGGGCAGTCAGAGGACTAGCATTATAAAACTCCGCAACCTCAAACATTGCATCCACAATGCCCTTTTCTGCGGCTTTTTTATATAATTCAAAGGCCTTCTCCGGATCAACATCTAACCCTAACCATCCATACTTAAAACAATTCGCAAGGTTATTCTGTGCGCTGGGGTTATTATGCTTGGCAGCTTCTTGATACCAGTACAAAGCTAACTCTTCGTCCAATTCTGTACCTTGACCATTTTCATAAGATACACCTAACATGTTTTCGGCTTCTGAATTACCCAGAGATGCGGATTTCATGAAGCATTCAAATGCCCGAACCGGATCTTGTGTGATATCGCCGTCTCCATTCAAATAGGCATATCCCAGATATAGGAGTCCATTCTGATCTCCTAGATCCGCCGCCTTCTTAAACCAATGAACAGCCTCTTTCTGGTTACCCTGCATCAAGTAAATCATCCCCTTAAAGTACATGAAATCAGGGATGTCAAGGAACTTTTCAATTAGTTGCTCGGCCTTTGATAGGTCTTGTTCAACAATATAGCCAAAGCAATAGAACAAACTTTTATATGCAGAGGCAAATCCATAGCCTTTACTCTCTGCATCACATAACAAATCATATGATTTTTGGAAATCTTGTGCGATGTAGGTTCCATCCAGATAAAGCCAAGCCAACATGGTTTCAGCCTTAGCATTACCTTTACGGGCGATCGTTTTTATCTCATCAAGAGCGACTGATATTTCCTCGTCATTCAAATCTCTCACTTCTCCATACTCATCCGTATACTTGGCCAGAATTGTTTCGTCTTCTGAGGCTGTTGATATATCAGATGAAACCGAGTTATCGTCAACTGTAATTTCCAGCGGGAATCCGCAAGTAACGCATACCTTTGAGCCGGCGGGGTTCTCATACCCACACGCAGGACATCCGAGGGAGGATTGGTACAACGAAGGCGCAGTAACAGTCTTGGGCGCTTTTTCTATCTTTTTCCGCTCCTCAAGTTTTACTCCGCACTCTGAACAAAACTTTCCGTGATCAAATACCTTCCCGCATTCGGGACAAAAAAGTTCCAACTGGATATCGTCCAGCTTTGTCCCGCACTCCGGGCAGAAGTTCCCAACTTCAACCTCAATCTTGCAATTTGGACAGTACTTGGTCATATCTGGATAGTTACTTATTGAGTATTCGCCATTGGTTATTCTTTTGCCACTATGACTGCATTAGACATGATTATAGATCAGCCACGATATCAGAAAAATACTGCCCCCAGTTACTATTGGCATAGTCGTCCTTGCAGCCAACTGGGACATGTAATGTCGCCTTCGGACAATCAAAGACATTATTGCCAAGGGTTGGAGGCGTAATTGCCTTGCAGTTCACACGCAAGATATTCTTATCAGACGAAAACGCCTGATTACCAATGGATGTCAATGTGGATGGCAAGTCGACATTCCTTAGGGAGGTGCAAATGGCAAATGCAACAAATCCAATCGATTGGACTCCTTCGGGAATATCCATCATTTTGATATTATACGCTCGAGCAAGGGCATTCCTCCCGATGGCTTTGATGCTTTTCGGAAGAATGACTTCCGTCAAGGACGGCATACCTTCGTCCACTGGCACCCAGTAGAAGAACGCTCCTAGAGGGAGCTCATCCTCTCTATAAACTGTCGTATTGGTATCGGTTCCTCCGTCTCCAGAAAACGCTGCAATCCTTGTGTCCGAAATATCAAGATATGAAAGACTCTTGTATGTCGATTTCAAAGTATTGAAATCTCGTGCATCAAGAACCCCGGTAATGATTAGATCAGTTACATCTCCAGGGGAATAATCTCTTAAGAGTTCCTTAAGCAATCCGGGTTGAGTTGATTCTATGCAAATCGGATCAAAGATTTCATCCGGGTCATCACCGAGGCCTTCTTCCTCGACATCGTTCATGTCCTGTTCCGTTGTTGAAAGAGAATAACTCATAGTTGAAATGACAGAACCATCTTTAATCTGATGCCAAGCCCCATTGATTTCTTGGAAGCTACCGTCAATAGTTCCGATAAACTCCTCTGTCCTATTGTCGGTATGGATCGATAGTCCAGATGCCGAGTTAATCGTCCCACTTAACTTGATGTTATGTGTTTCATCGTATTTCTGGTAATAATAGTAACCAGAAACATTCGCAAGAATGCCCTCTTCCGCGGAAGGATAATAATCCAGTACCATAATAATGGGGTATGTCTGTCCATTATTCGACCTAAGACTACCGATGAACCTTGTTTGGGGCGGCAGATCAACTCTTTCAGGTGTTTTATCCTTAATCTCTTCTTCTGCACTCTTCTCAGCAAGCCCACTTGTCACGTCCTCCGTGACCTCCTCTCTTAAATCTTGGAATTCCGAATCAAACGGCATATTCGCAAAATAATACCAACCCAAACCAAGAAGACCCAGCAGAATAAGGAAGAAAAGGAACCTTCTTCTTCTACGCTTCTTCTTTCTCTTAGCTTCCTCTTGAATCCTTTGTTGTTGCTCGGCCTTCTGTTTAGCTATTTGCGCGTTCAGCTCTTTTTGTTTTTGTTCGGCTTCAAGCTTAGCGGCACGAACTTGCTCGTCCGCCTTTCTCTGTGCCTCCTCTGCGATTTTCTTAGCTTCAGCCTCGGCCGTAATTCTGGCTTGTTCTTCGATTCTTTTCCTTTCCTCTTCTTTTTTTCGAATCTCTTCTTGTCTCAACCTCTGAGCCTCTTCCTCTTTACGAGCCTTTTCTTCCGCTTCGGCTTTTTCCCGGGCCAACTTTTCTTGTCTTTCCTCTTCGGCCACCTTCTCATTGAATGCTTCTAACAGAGGGCTCCCCGCCTCCAAAGCCCGAGAAAACCACTCTTCCGCTAAAACAGTATCCTTTTCAACGCCATTGCCAGACACGTACATTTGTGCCAGCCTGAACATTGCGTCACCATACCCTTCATCCGCGGCTTTTTGATACCATTCCAAGGATTTCCCTTTAAGAAGACTATTTGTACGATAGTACTCCCCTATACGATACATCGATTCCGCATCCCCATTATTCGCGGCTTTCTTAAATAATTCCAACGCTTTTTCATGATCTTGCTCCAGCCCAAGACTTCCACGAGAATAAGCATCGGCCAAATTGAATAATCCATCAGGATCATTATCTTCAGCAGCTTCTCTAAACCAGCTAACTGCTAATTCATCATTGGGTTCTATTCCAATTCCATTCTTGTAGCAAAGACCAAGCATATTTTTTGCTTCAGGAACATTTAGAGCAGCTGCTTCTTTAAAGTATTGGAAAGCCTTGACCGGATCTTGTTCAACATTGCCATGGCCATTCATGTATGCATGCCCCATAAATAAAAGACCCTGCCAATGCTTTTTTTCGGCGGCTTTCTTGTACCATACCACCGCCTCGTCGACACGTCCTCTTTCTTCGTATATTTTACCCTTCAAAGATAACGCTTGAGGCACATCCAGCACTTGATCCAATAATTGTTCAGCTTTGTCCAAATCTTCATCAACCGATAGGCCATAGATATATGCTAAAGCCCTTCCAATACTTCCTTGTTTTGAACCCTTGCTCTCGGCATCACACCATAGCCTATATGCTCTATCAACATCCGGTTCGCCCAAATGCCCTTCTATGATCAGTTCACCAAGTAGGACTTCTGCCATCGCATTCCCCTTTTCCGCGATTGTCGATATTTCTTCAACCGCAAGCGGGACTTCGTCCTCATACAAGTGTCGCAGATCTCCCTCAGCTGTAGCATACTTTGCTAGAATATCATCATCTGTCGGGCCATTAGGCAAGTTGTCGAAGGTCATGGCTTCATCATCTATGATGACTTCACCCGCGAATCTACGAGAGACTAAAGGGGATCCACAATCAACACAAAATTTGCCGGATTCGACGACTTTATTACATACTGGACAATAATTGCGATAGACGATATCAATGAGCTTAGAGCTGCACTCGACGCAAAACTTTCCGCTCTCATACTCTTTCCTGCAATTTGGGCAATACTTTGACATACTCAAATCATTTTAGATTCAATGATACTTTGTTCCCACTCTTTGAGAAAACGATATCTACTGTTATTTCAGTTATCATCGTGTTATTCCCACCATTGTATACGCCGGCTTTCAATTTTAGGTTAAAAATGCCGTCTTTCATTAATGGGAATGCGCTATACGGAATAAACAACGAAAAATCCTCATATATTGCATTCACAAAACCAGGTCTAGCCAATTCACTGGAAGTCAACTGTCCCTCATTTGTTTTGTATCGGTCGTCTTTACTCAATAGTTTAGCACCCGCACTCCAGAAATAGGTATCACGAACGACAATACTTCTGTTTTGCATCTCATCAACCGTAAACTGTCGGTGGACGAATGCTCCAGTCAAACTGTTATTTGACACTCCGTTTTCAATCCACACCTTCGTTATTTCTCCAGTTGCCGGGGTTGTTGAAGCAATCTTCGTTTTCTTTTCCAATTTGGATTCTACGAGCCCGAGTTTTTCCTTCGCTGGGATCGAGCCTGCGTCTGCAGCCTTTTGATACCAAATCTTTGATATTCCATCTGCTTTTTTGGCAGCGAATAATTCACCTCGGAGAAAAAGAACTCTTGGATTATTGTTTTCCGTGGAAATGAGTCTATTTCTAGCTTCTTCTAGGTCTTGCTTAATGCCATATCCATAAAGGTAATACTCTCCCATTATGACACCAGCATGGCTAAAACCTCCACCGGACGCTTGCTTAATATACTTGAATGCATTAGCCATACTCTTCTTCACTCCAATGCCTTTTAAATACAGTTCTGAGAGCAAGAATAGGGCTGCTGCATCATTTGATTTTGCCGCCTCCGTGATGTGCTGAAAAGCAGCTTCGTGCTCCTCCTTAGGAATCTCAATCAGATCCCCGAATGAATTGCTATATTTCTTTACAATATCTTTGACAGTTAGGCGCTTAGGGGATGAGGCGGGAGCTTCTTTTTCTTGTGTTGGCTTTATTTGCCCGTCAGGGGTTGGCGTCTCCTTCTTTTTCGTGATGGAGGATTCGAGTCCGAAAGAAAAATAGGTTGCAAAAAAGTCCGGCTTATCCATCTTGTTGGAATAGATTGCAATAAGGGACTCCTTGAAATCTGCCAGCAAGTCTGAGCAATCTCCTGATGCGTTTTCAAGAAGTTGGAGCTGACTTTCCTTTGCGTCTTCGTTCCCGATAATCTCGTTAATACGTCCCGCAGCATCCAGTAGTATCAAGTTTCCTTCCGGCATATCCACGAAAGTTATCAATGAAGCCAACGATTGCTCTGCAGATTCCCTATCTCCGGTTTTAATATAAGCAAGATATACCCAAAATGCCATCCAGTAACTATCCACTTTCCGATCTTCATATCGGTTAATACACTGTTTGGCATCCAATGCAGAGAGGAGCATATTATAATAAAAATGAAGCTCCTCATTATCATAGATAAGACTCAAAGCCTTTAATTCACTCAAAGATCTTTTTAAATTCGGGGAATTCAGTTTTATACTTGTCTTAGCCGAATCGAGTTTGATTTTCGCAAGAGCATTCATTTCCGAAGACGAACGCATTTTGCTTCTTTTAACTGAAATGATAATGGCCTCCCCTTCTTCTCTCTCCAGACCAAGTGCATACATTTTCTCATCAAGGAGAATTTTCCCTTCCGAAGACAAAACACCCTTCTGAATTATCTTTTCACAGTATTGCCGGAACTCATACTTACGTTCGCGGATAGACTCTTCAGCACTCTTAGCAGCCTGTTGTACATAATTCGTGACGTT
>JAEEGL012218851.1_pt1 | contig 15432 bp, 10 predicted proteins | sample 9134231 | NCBI WGS metagenome assembly JAEEGL01 (sample SAMN16246548, study PRJNA631951) | gut metagenome | biome: gut microbiome; feature: rumen; material: fiber-attached | host: Bos | place: Iran: Karaj | collected 2018-10 | reverse complement strand
TGCAAGCAAAAACTGCAATTGGAACTCAACCTTATTTAAGTCCAGAAATAATTGAAGGAAAACCTTATGATTATTCAACTGATATTTGGGATTTAGGTATCATTTTATATGAAATGATTGATTTAAAACATCCATTTATATCATTAAATCCAAATAAAATGTTTTGGAATATTATTAATGTAAATTATGAGCCTATTGAAGAATCATCATATCAACAACAATTAATTAATTTAGTTCCAAGATTTTTAGTAAAAGAGCCACAAGATAGAATAACCCTTGATGAAGCAATTGAAATTTTAGCAGATTGTAAAAATAATTTGAACAAAAATAATAATAATAATAATAATAAAGATAATAATAATAATAATAATAATAATAATAAAGATAATAATAATAATAATAATAATAATAATAATGATAATAATAATAATAATAGTAATAATAATAATAATACATATGTTGATTATTATAAATCAAAATCATTTATTTTTGATGATGATAATGATAATAATAATGATTTTAATAGTTCTAAAAGAATAGAAATTACAAAATTCTATGATAATGGTGATACATATGAAGGTGAAGTTATTGGTGATTTAAAAGATGGAAAAGGAGTAATGAAATATAAAGGAGGAAATGAATATAATGGTGAATGGAAAAAAGATAAAAAAGAAGGAAAAGGAGTATTTATTTATAAAAGTGGAAGTAAATATGAAGGTAGTTTTAAAAATAATGTTAAAGATGGAAATGGGGTATTTTATTATAAAAATGGTGATAAGTATCAAGGTGAATTTAAAAATGGTGCAAAAGCTGGAAAAGGAGTAAAATTTTTTGCAAATGGTAATAAATATGATGGTGAATGGGAAGAAGATGAATTTAATGGTAAAGGTGTTTTTTATTATAAAAATGGAGATAAATATGTTGGAGAATTTGCAGGAGGTGTAAAAGAAGGAAAAGGAACTTATTATTATGCAAATGGAAAAAAGAAAGAAGGTAAATGGGAAAATGATGAATTTGTTGAATAATCAATAATTAGTTAATTTTTTAAATATTGTTTAAGAATTTTATTAATTTTTAGAAATTAAGATTTCTTAATTATTTGAAGATTTATTTATTATAATTTTATAATTGTATATTATTGTAAATTATTTTAAATGAATAATGAAGATAATAATGATATTAATTGGGATAAAAATTCAGAATATAGTGAAGTTTCTATTAATACTGATATTAAAGTTTTTAATGGTGCTATTAATGGAAAAAATTATTTATCTCAATTGAATCCATATAATAATAGTAATGAGAATAAAATATTATTTAAAAATACTCCATTAAATAAAGAAAATAATATCAATAACAAATTCAATCTAAATAATGATAATAAAAAAGAAAAAATAATTTCAAAAAATATAAATAATGATTTGAGAAATTTACAAGTAAAATCATTTAATTTATTTAATAATGAAACTCAAAAAGAAAATGTAAACAAACAATATGAAGAAGCAACAAATTCAGAATTATTATCATTTAGAAATGAAATAGATACTTCAAATAATAAAAAGAATATAAAAATGGATTTAAATCAAAATTTAATTAAAGAAGTAAAGAATCAACAATTATTAATGAAATTTAAAGATTTAACTTTAGAAGATGAAGAACTTATCAATTCTGTTTCTGTTCAAATATTAGAAAAACCATTAAAAAAAAAAAATATAGATTCATATCAAACTATGACTAATTCACAATGTACATTTAGAGTATCTTCTATTGAAAATGGAATTGCTTTACTTGTAAATAGTCAAAATTATATTTTTACTCTTCCTACTATTTTACTTCCTAAAAGTGTTAAAATAGGAAATGAATATAATTTTTTTATTGAAGAAACTAATAAAAATATTTTATTAAAATCTAAAGTTTCACAATTACAAAAAAATTATCAAAATATTATAGGTTCAAATAATTGAATTTTTCTTTTTTAATTTATTTTTCTGAATGTAGAGTTTAATGATTTAATAATAATATATTGAAATAATTATTATATATATCTTGTTATTATTATTATAATTTAGTCTTTATTTTAAAATATAAATTTTTGTTTTTTTTTAAATTTTAAATGGATATTAAACAAATTAATAATCAATTTATTAATGCTTGTAATATATTAAATGAATTATTAGAACAACAATATATTGAAAATGAAAATAATAAAGATAAAATAATTGACAAATTAAAACTTGAAAAACTTGAATTAATTCAAAAAGTTAATGAATTAAAGGAAGAAAATAATAAATTAAAAACTGAGACATTATTATTAAAGACTAGAAATTTAAAATTAATAAATGATTTAGAAGAATCAGAAAAAAAATTACAAATTATAAAAAATACAATTCAACAAGGAACAATTTTTGAATAAATTTAATAAATTATTTTATTTTTTTCAGAATTAAATTTTAATCAAGTAAAATCATAGCCCAGTACTTAGTACTAATCATCATTTTTATTATTTTTTTTTAAATTTTGAAAGTATTAAATAAAATATAAATTTTTTTTTGGTTTAAATTAATTATCTTATTTAAAGAATATTAATTATTTATTTTTAAATAAATAATTCATTTTTTTTATGCCATATTCATGTCAAGAAATTCCATATTCAATTTCAATAGGAATTGATATTTCAAAAAACGAAATTAAAGATAATGAATTAGATTTTCCGATAGATATAATTAAATCAAATGAATTTTCAAATTATGATTATTTAATAACACCAATATCAATAAAAGATAAAAATTTAAGGAAAAATTTTCCAAATGAAAACACAGAACCAATTTTTATTGATGATTATTATTCAATATCATCATCTTTATTTAAAAATCAAATAATAGCAAAATTACATGATGATGATTTTAATTTAATAAAAGATAATTTAGACGTTATAAATAAGGATTTAGATTATTGTAATCATATAAGTGTTAAAGGAATAAATATAAAATATACTAATATCAAAAATTCTGAAGAAACATTTATTTTAATTCAAACTTTAAAAAATTATTTAAAAATAAATCCAGATAGAAGAATAAATTTTGAAGTAGAATTAACAAATGAAGGATTAAATACATATAGAAAATTAGTTTCATCATTTGAAGATTATTATCAAAATATTGGAATGAGTTTAATAATTCAAAAACAATTAACAGAAAATTTTCAAGAAATTTTAAAAGAAATAATAGTTTTTAATATAAATTATATAACAGTACCATTATCAAGCTTTTTAGTAAATAAAAATGGTTTTCCAGTTTTATCACATAATCATCAAGAAATATGTAAATTTTTATTTGAATTTAAACCAGATTTAATAATAAAAGATGATTTAAATGTAATAAAATATAATGAAGAAAAAAATACAATAAATTTTGGTCCAATAAAAGATTGTTACATTTACTTAACATATTTATTTAAATCACATAAAGAATTTAAAGATAGAACTGAAGATTTATTAACATTTTATTATGATGTTCTTCAATTTCCATTACAACCTTTAAAAGATAATTTACAATCTCAAGTTTATCAAGCTTTTGAAGAAGATAATACAAAATATAAATATTATGAAAAAGCAATTTTTAAAGTTATAGAAGATTTATTAAAAGATAATAAAAATATGAAATTAACAATTGGAATTTTTGGAGGAGGAAGAGGACCAATAATTAGAAGTGTTATTAATGCAATTAATAATCATAATATTGAAAAAGGAAATTATATTTTATTTTGTGTTGAAAAAAACTTAAATGCATTTAATACTCTTTTAACTTTGAAAAAAAATGAAGATATATTTTCAAATGTTAAAATGATAAATGCAGATATGAGAAAATTTAATCCTAATAATTATAATTTGGATAAAATTGATATTTGTATAAGTGAATTATTAGGAAGTTTTGGTGATAATGAATTAAGTCCTGAATGTTTAATAAATTTAAAACAATATATGAGTGAAAAAGGAATAATGATTCCTCAAGAATATTCATCTTATTTAAGACCAATTTATTGTCCTTCAATTTGGTCAAATATTAATGCAATCAAAGAAAATTATAATTCTCCTTATATAATATTATTTAAAAGAGCTTTTTATCCAATTGAAAAAATTGAAAAATGTTTTGAATTTAAACATTATTTAAATGAAAAAAGTGATAATTTTAATCAAAGTAAAAATATTTCTTTTACTTTTGATAAAGATTCTTTTATTACTGGATTTGCTGGATATTTTGATACTATATTATATAAAGATATTAAATTATCAATTTGTCCTAATGAACAACATACTGATAAATTAATTTCTTGGTTTCCTATTTATTTTCCTTCATATAGACAAATTCAAGTTAAAAAAAATGATATTTTAACTATTAATATATCAAGAATTAATGATGGAAAGAAAGTTTGGTATGAATGGAATTTTGAAAATAATAATGATTCATTAGGTTATAATTCAATAATCCATAATTTAAATGGTGAAGGATATTCTATAATATTATAAATTATAAAAGTATAAATATTGATTTATTATTATTTTTATTTTTTTTCATATTTTTTTTCAATGAAAAATTTAAATTATTCAGAATATATTTCAAATTTAGGTACAAAAGAAAATTATTATATATACTTAACAAATATTGAAAAAAATTCAGATATATTAACAATATCAATTGAAGAACCTGAAAAAGAATTATATTGGAAAAAAGATTTAAATGAAGACATAATAAAAGGAATAACTTTATCATTAGGTGAACAAATTTCATTAATAAATTTTAATAAATTAATAATAAATGCACTTAATCAAAGTATATGTGATGATAATTATGCATTAAATATATATTTTAAAAGTCTTAATGAAATTAAGGGAATTTTAACTTATAATTTTTTATTAAAAGATGATATTAAAAGATATTTAATAATAGATATTGTAAATAAAAATATTTCATATCCAATTCAATTAGATTTTTTTGGAAATAAACCAAAAGAAGATTTATTATGGAAAACAATAAAAAGATTAAAAAATGAAAAGAAGAATGAATCAATTTCAGAATTAATAAATTTACAAAAAGAAAATTTTTCATTAAAAAAAACAATTAAAATGTTAGGTAATTATAGACAATTAGGTGCAGTACAAAATGATAGTTATAAAGTTAAATATGAAAAATTATTAGAAGAGTTTAATTTATATAAAAAAAAATATGAAAAGAAAAAGATTGACAAAGATTTTAACTATAATAATTTAAATATTTGTGAAAATGAAAATAACACTTTGTTTGTGACAAAATTAGTTGATAATTATATGTTATCTGAAAAAAATAATGAAATAGAAGATAACATTAAAATTGAAGAAAAAAAAAAAAATGATAATATTGAATTTTATGAATACTTTATTAGAATATTAAGAAATGAAATTCAAAATTTAAAAACAAATATAAAAAATTTAAAAGAAAAAATTTCAAAATTAGAAAAGAAAAATTCTTCAAAATTTATAAATGATTATAATAATCATTATAAAAATAATATAAATTTTTTGTCAAATAGAATTAATAATTTTTTTAGAAGTAATAATGATATTATTCGTTCAAAAACTTCTCCAATAAAAAAAAAAACTAATAAATCAATGATTAATAGTATTTCTGAAAAGAGAAAAAATATCATAGTAAAAAAAACTTCATTATTGAATAATAAAAATTCAAAAGAAAATATTTCTGTAAATAAAAAAAGAAATGATAATTATATTTATAATTTGAAATATAAAAACATTTCAAATTCTCATTTTGGATTTTTTCCAAATTTATATAATAAAAGAATGTTAAAGAAAAAGCATTTTCAATTAAAAGGAAATAATTCAACTTTTGAAAATTTTTCTACTTCTAGAATGAAAAATTCATTCATTGAAATATATAATCCTTTAAAAATTATTAGTAATCGACACAAAATATCAAATAATAACTCATTAAATGAACTAAAATTAAAACCAATTTGCAAATCGAAAAAAAAAGATTATTAATTATATATTTTTTTTTTTGAAAATTTAAATAAAAACATATTTTTAAGGATTAAAAGGAATAATAGTATGATCAAAATTACCAACATTAATCAAATGAACATTATTTTTCCCATCAATAATACCAAAATCTTTTTTAATAAAATTATTACTGACAACAAAATCATTATCTTTATTTAAAGAAATGAAATTTTTTTCATTAGAAAATTTAACACTTTCAAAATTAATTTTTTTATCAGTTTTCAATAAAGAATTTTCCTTAACATCATATTGATAAACAAAATCAATTTCATTAATTTCTTTTAAACCACCAACAATATAAATTTTCTCATCATCAACTTTTAACAAAGCATTATAATATAAAATAGAAGAAATATCATTTGGATTTTTAAAATCTAATTGTTCCCAATTTATAATAGTATTTCCTCCATTTTCAATAATTAAAGAATTTATATTTTCAATATTTAATCTTTCAATTAAAGTAATTGGATTTAATTTAAAATCATATCCAAATAATAAATATAAATATGTATTATTATATATAAATGATGCACCTTGTCCATGAAATCCTTTTGTACTTGGAATTTCTTGCCATTTTAATATATATTTTGCATTTTTAGATTTTATTCTTTTTTTTTTGTGTTTTTTATTTTCAATTAATTGATTTTGAATTTGAGATTTTGATTTTTCAGATTTTTGAGATTTAATTTCCTTTTTTGATTCTATTTGAGAACCATTTTCTATATTATTCTTTTCCTCTTTTAAATCTTCATTTTGTTCTTCTTCATCTTTTTTAATTTCTTCATCTCCTTTTTTATATTCTTCAAATTTTTCTTCTTTTTTTTCTTCATCTTCTTCTTTTATTTCTTCATTTTGTTCTTCTTCTTCTTTTTTAATTTCTTCATCATCTTTTTTACTTTTTTCAAATTTTTCTTCTTTTTTTTCTTCATCTTCTAATTTTATTTCTTCATTTTCTTCTTCTTTTATTTCTTTATTTTGTTCTTCTTCTTCATTTTTAATTTCTTCATCTCCTTTATTAGTTTCTCTAAATTCTTCTAATTTTTCATCTTCATGTATATCACTTGGAAAACTATTTGTTTCTTCATTTTTTGTTCCATTTTTTAATTCATTTATTTCATTTTGTTCTAAATTTTCAATATCACTTAAATCAATTTCAATATCTTTAAAAATTAACAATTCACATTTATTAGTATAAGTACCACTTAAACAAAATAAAAATAATTCTTTTTTTGTTTTAGTTTCTCTTCTTACAGGAATTAAACTAGGCCACCAATTATGAGTAAATTTTAACATTCCAATATATTGCATTTCATTACTGTTATAATCATATATAAAAAATTTTTGACTTGTAACTCCAGTAATTAAAAATATTTTTTCCATATTATCATAATTATAATTTACTTGAATGAAATTATTTAAATTATCCTTAAATTGTTCTTTTTGATCTAAAAAATACATTAATTTAAATTTAAGTATATTATAATCAAAAACAAGAACTCTTGAATTATCATATATTTTCATTAAACGATTATATCTATTTAAATAAGAACCTTTTTCGAAAACTAATTTTGAATCCATTAAATAATTTTCAAGGTTAATTTCTAAATTTGTATTTATTTCCATACATTTTTTATATTTTTCATAAAAGTCATTATACATATTATTATATTCATTAAAATTTGATAATAATAATTCTAAATTTTTTAAAAATTCATTTATTTTCTTCATTGATTCTTCACAATCATAAAATGGATTTTCTTTATATTTTAAAACTAAATTATATAAATCTGAAATTATTTTTGAAATTTCTTCTGGATGAAATTTATTATTAATAGTATCTAAAAGTTTTTTTAAATTATTAACAGGTACATCTCTTAATTCAATTGCTTCTTTTTTATTCACAAATTTACTTTTTAATAAATTTATTTTTTCTTCAAAAAAATGATTTAAATTATCACTATTCATTTTCTCATTTAAACTTTTAATTTCTAAAAGTTTTTTTAAAATCTCACTTAAAGTTTTTTGTTCAAATTGATTAAAATTTACAATTGGTACAAAATCATTTTTTTTAGTTATAATATGAGAATCTTGATTATTACATTTATCACAACTTGCTATACAACATTTTTTACATATATTTGTTGCTTTTTCATCATGACAAAAAGAACATCTTTTATAATATTCAATAATTGTTTTTAATTTTGATTGTAATTCAATTTCAATCATATTATTTAAAGAATTAGTTTTTGATAAATCAATATTAAAAACTTCTTTTATTAATTTTTCATTTGGATAAATATTTGTAATATCAATATCTTTATAAATTATCATATAATTATCTTCATCTAATTGAGGAAATAATGCTAAAATATTATATTTAAACTTTAAAAAATTTAAAGATGGGTTAATTAAAAAAGATTTTTTTGAATTTTCAAAAATACAAATTACTTCAATTTTAAAATTTGGATTTGTACCTTCTTCATAATTAACTAAATTTAATAAAATATCACTATTAGTTTCATTTTTAAAAATTGAACTTAATTTTTGTGAAGAATTTAATTCTTTTAAATTTTTTTCATTATATAATAATTGATAATTTGAGCCTTTTATTTCTTCAAAATATATTTCAATAAAATTATATAATTTATTTAATGTTGAATCTTTATGAATTTGAAAAGATGTTGAATCTTTATTATAATTAACTTGAATTCCAAATTTATCCATTTAAAAAAAATTTTTAATTATTTTATAAAAGCATTTTAATTAATTTATCTATTATATAAATATTTTAAAGTGTTTTTGTAATTTTTATAATAATTTATAAATGTCTACCATGACGTAACGAAAATTAATTTTAACATTAAATTATATATTTTATTTAAATATAAATGATTTAAACATAAATCAATATTTCACAATAAATCTTTCGATTTTTAATTAGTGTTAAATTTATCAATTAAAATATAATTTTCATTTTCTGCAATTTTATGACAATTACCATTAGGATACTCTTCAAATTCTTTCCACATATTTAAAGTAGATATTAAATAATCCCATTTATCATTTGATTTATATGAATTTGAAAAATAATAATCAATAATATCATTTGTTTCTTTTTGAGAAATTTTAGAATGATTTAATTTTTCAGAAATAAAATTTTGAATCGAAATAGGAACATCTATTTTATATAAAGAATTCAAATTATTTTTATCATTTACAAAAGAAAATCTTGATCTATCTCTTGATGAAAATATTTTATGTAAACTATTAATTGTAAGGTAAGTTTTTCCTATTTCAATTTTATTATTTTTCTCATTATTATTATTATTATTATCATTATTATTATTATCATTATCATTATTATTTTTATCATTATTATTTTCAACACTTATATTATTTTCATCATTTATTATTTTTTTACAAACATCCCCAAAATTTTTATTATTATTATTTTGACATAATTTTATATAACTTTGAACAATATCTTTATTATAAACAGTATATACATTTGGAAATATGGTTTTTATATTTTTAATTCCTTCTAATTCAATTCTTTTACTTTCAGAACAAATATCACTTAATTTAATAGCTAAAATATGTTGATTAGCAAAAATATTTTTATTATTATTCATTTCATCTCTAGAAACAATATCATCTTTATCAGCTAAATGATGTAAATATAAACAATCTTTATTTAAACAAACAGAATTTCTTAAAAAATTTAAACAATATTTTGTAGTACCATAACTAGCTTTAATAATATGTTTATCAATAATTGCATTATCAAGAGCTAAAATTGCTAAAGATGATTCTTTTTGATTTGAATATGTAACATAACAAGAATAACTTGGTCCATTTGGTCCATTATTATTATATGTTTTATTTTTATTAGTTACTAATTTTACTATTTTACCATATTGACCAAAATATTCAAAATTTTTTAATTGTGAATCTTTATTAATTAAATTAATTGAAAGTCCTATTATATATACTAAATGTTTTTGTATTATTCTACATTGTTGAAGAGAATTGTATGTGTTATTTACTGGAGAAAATAATTCTTTTGGAAGATTTAATTCTGGGGTTGGAAGTGATATGAAATTTTTTTCTTGTGGTATTTGGTAATTGTTTTCTGTTGACATTTTTTATTTAATTTATTATTTGAATAGAGAATTTTTTTTGGTGTATTGGTTTTTTTTTTTTTGGATGTTTTTTATTATTAAATTTTATTACGTAATTAAAAAAATAATTATTTTAGAAAGTATTATTTTCCTTTTTAAAAAATTTTTTGGTTTTTTTTACTGTTTTTTTTTAAAAATAGAACAAAAAGAAATTAATATATCTTTTATAGGTTTCTATAATATAACTTTTTTTTATATTTTATTTTAATTAAAAATTTATATAATATATTATTTACTTGAGCAAACACATTATCATTTTTTTATTAAATTGAAATTGTGAATTAAAAAATGGATTATTTTTTGATTATTTGATTTTTCTTTATATTATAATTGTTTTCATATATTTAATAAGTATTTATCCTCATATAATATTTTTTCGATTGAAATAATTTCAAGCTTTTTTTAACTCAAATTAATGTATATTTATAATTTATATATTCTTTTCAACAATTATCAATTAAATCTTTTAATAAACCATGAATTATATATTTTGAGTTTATAAAAATTATACTTATTTTTTTAATATATTATAATTTATTTTTTTAAATTTATAGATAAATGAATTCCCCCCAAAGCTTTTCAAATAAATAATAGGAAAAAATTTAATATATAAATCATTAATAAAATCTAAAAATGTTAGTTAAAGTTTTTAAAAACTATTTTTATTGTTTAAAAAATTGATGATATTTAAAAATAATAAAAAAATAATAATAATATTTGAATAATATAAATTGATATATTAAATGAAAAAATCAAATAAATGAAAGTTCTTTTTTGTTAAAAATAAAAAAATTATTCATTGAATAAAAATAATAAAATGAGTAAAATTATTTATTTACTCTTATCATTTTTAAAAATAAGAATTAACTTAAATTGATATAAATGAAATGTTCTTTTAATATTTTTATAAATAAGCATACCATAATTCTTTTATAAACCTTAATAATTTTATTTAGAAAATAATAATATAATTCCATATGCAAGTAAAAAAAAAATAAAATTTTAATTTTATAATATATAAAATTCCAAAATAAAAAAATTTTAATATATTAAATTTTATAATAATGGAATTAGAAACACCTCAACCAAGAGTAAAAATACTTTTATATAAAAAAAATATAAAAAGCCAAAATGTTTAATATGTGGAAAATCATTTGTAAATATGACAGTATTAAACAAGCATATAAATGCAATTCATAAAAATATAGCACCATATCAATGTTTATATCCTGAATGTGGGAAAACTTTTAGAACTGGATATAGATTATATGTTCATGAATTATCACATAAAGGAATTAAACCATATACTTGTTCAATATGTAAAAAATCATTTGCAGAAAAAGGAACTTTAAAAGTTCATATTCAATCACATTCAAATATAAATTCGTTTAAATGTACTTTGTGTAATTTTAGTTGTAAAACTGATTCACATTTAAGAGAACATTATAAATATAAACATCATCAAACAAAGTAAAATACTTTTTTTATTATTATTTTTTTTTAGTTATTATAAATGTCCTCAATGTCATTGTGATTTTAAATTGAAAAGTGAATATCAATTTCATTTGAAAATGCATAAAACTGTTGGTTTTGTTGATATGGATAATAATAAAAATGATAATTTTTATAATTTAAGTAAAGGGAATATTGAACAATATTTAAGGAAATCTTTATCTTATATTATTGTTAAAGAAATTGATTTTGGAATTTTTATTAATGAATAAACTCTTTATAATTAAAATTAATGGTAAAAAAATTTTATTAATTTTATTATAATTTTTATCGTTATAAAATATATATTATTCTCTATAAAGATTTATTTTGTTAATTTTTTTATTTTAACAAATTTAAATGAATTATTTTCATATTACACTAATTATTATTATTTTTATAAATGTTAAGATTATTTATTTATTAAGTCATAATATTATATAATAATAAAATGTAATTTTATAATTAAATTTTTTTTTTCAAAAATTCATTAAACTTATTAAAAAATTTTCTTAATTTAAATTTAATTTTTAATCTACTAAATGAAAAGTTTAAATGAAACAACTAATTCTTCTTCAACTCAATCTTTAAGAGATATATTAATTTTTTCTAAACCACATTCAAAAAGATTATTAGATAATATGTATTATTATAAAAGACCATTATCTTCAAATACTAAATTTGATAATCATGAAAAATCAAATGAAAATCCAATATCAATTTTAGATTATGATTTTTTAAATCCAAGAGAAACTAATTCAGATACTATAAAGAAATCAAATTCTCATGTAAATATAATTGATAGTAATAATTCAAATTTTAATTCATATGCAAATAATATTTATTTACCATATTCAAAAAAAAATCCTCCTAAAATAAAATTAACAAATGATAATATTGATGTAATTAAAGAATATAATAATAAACAAAATACTAATTTTAAATTTAATGTTTATGAAAAAGAAATGGCTTTAAAAATAAAAAAAGAAATTAGATTAGAACAATTAAGACAAGAGAAAATAAAGAATGAATTAAGTAAAATGAAAAAAAAACCAACAATAAATAAAACATCAATTAAAATGACAAAAAATAATATTCCAATATATAAAAGATTAAATCAAATAAATGAACATTATCAAGAAAATTTAAATAAAATAAGAGAAGAAATGGATTTTGAAAGAGAAATAAAGGATATGGAAAGTTATAGATTAAATGAAAAATATACTAAACAAGATTTTCAAAATTGGATTAATAGAAATAATCAATGGGAAAAACAAAGAAAAATAAGATTAGAACAATTAAAAGATGAAATTGAAGAATTTGAAGCAGATGATGAATTAAAATTTAAACCAGAAATAAATAAAAAAAGTGAAAAAATAGTAAGAAATAAAGGAGAAGATTTTATAAAAAGAATATATATTTCTAGTAATAATAAAAATAATTTTGTTCAAAAAAAATTAAAAGAATCACAACCAACTTTTACTCCTCAAATAAATAAAAATTATAAAATAAGAGATAAATATTATGATTTTATGAATACAAATCAATTTGAAATGTATAATCAATTATATAAAAATAATAAATAATTTTCTAATATAAATATTTAATATTAACATTTTTTTTCAAAAACTAAAAAAAACCTCATTAAATTTATTATCTAATTACTTTATAAAAGAGAAAAAAATACAAAAATAAAAAAAAAAAATAAATATATAAAAAAACCCTCATAAGAATTCAAAACAATTAAAAAAAAAATAACAATTATGATTCATTTTCCTCTTCATTTCCATTTTCATCTTCATTTCCATTTTCATCTTCTTCCCCATTATCACCTCCACTATTATTTTGAGAATTATAATTATTAATAGTCCTAGCAATTTGGCTTTCAAAATCAATATTTTGAACAGGAGTATCACCTTCCATAATTAACTTAGCAAAATCAGTACAAAATTGTTTAGTATTTAATTGATACATATTTGTCCATCTTGCATTTTCATTTAAAAAATCTATACAATCTGGATTTGTTTCATATATTCCTTTCATTATTTCAATATCATCATTTTTACCATCATAAATTTTTCTTTTATCACCTTCTTCACCAGAAAATACCATTAAACCATATAAATGTATTTTTTTATAATAATCATTAAATTTAGGAGGATTTAATTCAAATGCTTTTCTAAATATTGTATGAAGAAGTTGTATTAAGAAATTAAAATTATATTGTAAATTTTTTCTAATTTGTATTTTTTTTTTTTTATAATATAATAATTTTGTATCTGCATTTTTACCATTCATTTTTTCAATTAAATTAACTTGATCATCATCTTGATTTCCTAAAAAAGAACTTTTTTTTCTCCCTAATACTAACTTACTTTTACGAGTTGGGTTTTTATTTTTAATTTTTTGATCTAAAATATCAGCAACTGGATTTCCCATATCTTTAATTTTAGGAAAGTAATTTAAGTAATTTTTAAAAATATCAATTAATAAAATTCTATATAAAATAATGAATCCAATTAATAAAGCTTGTCTATCTAAATTCATATTATTTAATTTACAATTAATATCAAAATCAAGTCTATTAAATTCAAATGTTGTTAAAAAACCAGGAGGTAATGAACTTTTTTCTTTAATAAATGATTTAAATAAATTTTTTATTCCTTCAGGAATATCACTTTTTTGAACAAAAGCAGATGAAAGATCATTAAATAATTGATGTAAAAATGATTTAATAACAAAAATTGATTGTTCTTTAATTTTTTGATCACGAGTTCTAAAAGTAATTTTTTCACCTAAATATTTAACACAAAAATCTTCAACATTACCTAAAATTCTTAAAATAAATTCTTTTATTTCAAGAATACTTGCTTTTGTTGCTTGAACATAAGTAAATTCATTTTTTTTTAAATTTTGAATTGCTTTTGCATTTGCTCTTAAATCTAAACAAAAATCATTAAAGAAAACTATTTTTCTCATAATATTTCTAATTTCATTATTTCTTCTTCTTATTTTTCTTTGACCATCAGGTCCTAATTTTTCTATTTTTTCCATTAATTTATTATATTCTTCTTGTTTTTTCTTTAAATCAGCAGCAGAAACAACAGTAGAAGTAGGATAATGTACAATTTCTCCATTTTTTAATATATCTTCCATTTTTTTTGGAATACCATATTTTACATTTTTATTTTCTAACATACTTCTAATTTTATTATCTCTTGAAATTAATTGATCTAAAACTTTCTTTTGATGAGGAAAACAATTTTCTCCATCTAATTGAACTGGTCTTTGGAAAAAATATCTTATTGGACGATAATAAAATAAACTATTTGGGTAATTAAAACAAAAATTACTCATATCATTTGGATAAAGGGGATAATTTACAAATGGATTATTTGCACTTATACTTCTTATTAAACGATTTTGAACAAATCCTAATGATTTTTCTATTTGATTATTTTGCTCTGATATTAATTGTGGGTTCATTTGAGGATAAATATATGGTAAATTTATTGAACCTGTATTCATCATCATCTTTTTATTTTTTTTTTTATGTTTGTTTTTTTTTGGTATATTAATTATTGTTTTTTTTTTAATGTATTTTTTATTTTTTTTATTATTGAAATTTTTAAAAATATGAATAATTAAATTATTTATGTTGAAGGAATTACAAGTAAATTAAATAATTTTGGTAAATCAAGTTCTGAT
>JAEEGL011220494.1_pt1 | contig 15432 bp, 8 predicted proteins | sample 9134231 | NCBI WGS metagenome assembly JAEEGL01 (sample SAMN16246548, study PRJNA631951) | gut metagenome | biome: gut microbiome; feature: rumen; material: fiber-attached | host: Bos | place: Iran: Karaj | collected 2018-10 | reverse complement strand
TAATTTGTGAATTATCATATTAATTTAACTTTTTTTTTTGTTAAAATTTTTGAAATAAATTTTTTTTTTGTTTTTTTTAATCATTCAAATCCCTATTATTTTTTTGTAATCTTTGATTTATTTTATTTAACAAATCATCTTGCATAGTTTTTCTTGACATAAAATCATCTTCTCTTAATTGATTAAATTGATTTGAATAATTTTGTATTTGATGATCTAATTCATTCATTTCTCTATTATTTTGATTATAATTATAAGGATTATTATCCGACATTCCATATGTTCTTTGATAATTATTTTGTCTATTATTATAATAATTATTTAAATAATCATTTACTGGACCTTGTTGATTATTATTATTAAAATTTTGATTATGAAAATTTTGATTATTATAATTATTTTGATTATTATTAAAATTATTTTGATTATTATTATTAAAAATACTTTGATTATTGAAATTATTTTGATTTTGATTAAAATCTATTTGATTATTATTATAATTATTTTGATTATTATAATTTTCTTGATTTGGAATTATATTATTATTAAAAATATTTCCTCCACTATTAATATTATTATAATTATTTATATTTCCTTGTTTATTAAAAGCTTCATATTTTAACTCTTCACCTTCATCACTAAGTAAATCTTTTAATTTTTGCCTTCTTAAATTTAACATATCAGATCTTTTTCTTGCTTCAAAGGAGTTATAATTTTGCATTTTTTTATATAATTATTCAAATAAAATATATAAAAAATTAATATATATAGAAAATTTAAATTCAATATAAAATATAAATATTAAAATATATATAAGTGATTGAATTATATTATTAATTTTTTTGATTTAATTATTTTTATATTTTAATTAATTTAATTTTTTAACCTAAATTAAATTTATTCTCTGCATTTTTTCTTATATTTTCTATTTTTCCTCTTATTAATTGATTTCTTATTCCTTCTTCAATAGGGAAATGTAAATGTAAATTATTAACTATATGATTTGCATTAATTCTTTCTGAAGAAGATGAAATAAAATTTAAATAATTATTTTCAGGAATTGATGGACTAATATTACTTATATTAACATTTGTACAATGATTTAATTGATTTTCATAAAAATTTTTTAATTCTTTAATTTCTTTTTCGTGTTTAATATTGTTTTTTTTATAAGTATCTTTTAAACTTTTAATTGTTGAAAAATAACTTTCTAATTTATTTTCCAATCTTTTAATTTTTAAAAAATATAAACTATCATTTTCATTTATAATATTTTGATCATTTACTTCATTATATTCTGGTATTTTATTTTTCCAATTTTTTATTTCATTATCAATTTTTTTAATTTCATCTCTTAAAATATTATTTTCAATTTCTAAAAAATGGATTTTTTGAAAATTATTAATATTATTTTTATTATTAATGTTATTAATACTATTTTTTTCATTTTGTTCATTATTATTATTTTTAAAATAATTCACTCTATCAAGTAAACTTTGTATTTGTTTACTTGTTTCTTCTGCAAGTTGTTTTGAAGTTTCTTTAATTTGAGAAATTTCTCTGTTTAATAAAATAATTTTATCTTCCAATTCTTTTTCTTTAAAATGATAGTCAAATTCATTTTTTGATATTTTATTCTTTAAGTCAATATTTTTTTTTTGGATTGATATTATCATTTCATCTTTTTTTTTTAATTGATTTGTTAATATATTTAATTCTTCATAAAGTCTTTGTTCATTTTCTTTATTTTGTTCTTCTAATAAATTTTTGAATTTTAGATATTGGGTTTTTAAAATATTTTCTTTATTTTTATATTCATTTATTGAAGATAAATATGATTCTTCATATTCTGAATGAATTTTTTTTATTTTTGATAATGTTTGTTGATGTAAATTTTCTTTGCCTAATGAAATTTTTAATTGATTTTTGAGATTATCAAGTTTTTTTTCTAAAGATATTATTTCATTATTTAATTCTTCTTCATTATCTTCCATTTAAATTTATATTTTGATTGATCTATTTTTAAAAATAATTATTTATGAATTTTTACAATTAATAATAAATCAATAAAATTGATTTTCAATATTAAACAATATAAAAATTAAGAATGAAATAATTTATTTCTATTATAAATTATTCATTAATTTTTTATTTCTTGATTGATATGATCCATAATTATAACAACTTTCTTTCTTATAATATAATTTAATAATACAAATAATCTCATTTGAATTGGAATAATTAGATATATCTTATAATTTACTAAAATTATATTCAGAAATATATTTAGTAAGATTATCAAATTTAAAATTCTGAATTTTCCTCAATCTTTAAAAAATATTTATTGATTAAAATAAAAATAATTTTTTTACTGAATAAAATATATGGAAATTAATAATAACAAAATAAAAATTATAAAATTAAGAATATAAAATAAAAATGAATTCCTCAATAGAAATCTTAAAGTCGAATTATCAAGAATCAAAAAATATATCAGAAATAAGAAAATATGGTTTAACAGATAATGAAAATTCTGATAGTAGTTCTTCAGATGAAACACCAAAAAAGAAACTCAATAAAACATCATCATTTATTAAACAAAATTCAAATCAATCAAAGGCATTAAAAAAAAGAGTTTCTTTTTATACAAATGAAATAGATGAAAAAAAGAAAACTATAAAAAAATCAAAATCCAAATTTTATAAAAATAATATTTCAAATTCAAAATTAAAAAGTTTAGAAATATTTGAACAAAATTTTGATTTATTAATTGATGAAATTGAAAAAGATAAAAGTATAAGAACAAGATCAAAGTCAACAATTATAACAAATAATGAAATAAATATTAATGAAAATAATGAAAATATTAATAACGAAGAAAAAATTATTTCTTTAACTAATATGGAAATTATTTCTGATTTTTATGAATATACTGAAAATTGTATGAGATTAATAACAGAAATGAAACCAAAAGAAAATAATACAATTAAAATAATTCCAAGAGATTTTATTTTTGAAAATAATTTACAAAGAAAAAAAATTGCTGTTTTTGATTTAGATGAAACTTTAATTCATTGTGTTGGTGATATAAGAACAAAAAAAAAAGAAGAATATGAAGAAATTATAGATGTCATAATGCCAAATAATTTAACTGTAAAAATAGGAATTAATATAAGACCAAATTGGAAAAAATGTTTATTAGAAATTAAAGAAAAATATTTTATTATTGTATATACTGCTTCACATAATAATTATGCTGATGCAGTTTTAAATTTTTTAGATCCTGAAAATAATATTTTTGAAGGAAGATTATATAGAAAAGATTGTATTTTAAATGAAATTGAAAATAATAAATTTTATGTTAAAGATCTAAATATTTTTAAAAATTTTGATTTAAAAGATATTGTTTTAATTGATAATTCTGTTTTAAGTTTTGCTTATCATTTAGATAATGGTATTCCTATTGTTCCTTATTATAAAGGAGATAAAGATAGTGAATTAATCATGTTAAGTAAATATTTATTATCTATTTCTAATTGTAATGATTTAAGACAGTGTAATAAGGAGTATATTAATATGGAAAGTTTTTTAGAACAAGCTAAAATAGAAAAAATCGAAGACAATTTATTTGATTATAATGAAGATAGTGAAAATAATGATGAAATAAATAATAATAATGAAAATTATGAAAAAAGAGACACACTAATTTTTAATAAAAGAAAAAATCATAAAAAGTCAAAAACTTCAAAAATGAGTATTAAAAGAAGAAATAGTCATAAAAAAAATTTAAGGACACATATTCTTAAACACAAAATATCAATCTATGAAGAAAATATAATATTAGATTTTTCAAATGATGAAGATAAAATACAAGCACCAAAATATTTTAAAAGAAGGAATAAAACTATAAAATATAAATTACAATCAATGATAAGTAATATGCATTTCAAATTTATTCAATCTAAAAATTAAAACAATTATATGATTAAATTTTTATGATTAAATCTTAATATAAACTTTATTAAGTTTATTGTATATATTATTTTTACTTAAAAGTGTGTTTTTGTTTGATATTTATTTTTACAAAATGAAAATATAAATCTTACTTGATTATAACACATTAGGAGTTATTTGTTGTTGAAAAATATTTTTTTTAATTAACAAAATATTATTAGATATATATATATAAATTATGATAATATAAATTTAATTTAACATATTTTTATAACATATTTTATATTTAGAATAACTAAAAAATATATATAATGTGTAAAGAAAAAAAGAAATATTTTTATTATTTTTCCTTTTTATTTATATTTTTTATAAATAATAAATGAAAAAATAATATATAGAATATTATGTATTCAATTAATGAAAAATGAAAGACCAAATATAATAAAAACAACATTAATAAAAGGAAAATATAAATTAAATTTTTATTTACCATTATCAATAACAAAAATAAAAAAAGAAATAGAACATTCGTCATTATATGATAAGGAAAAATTATTAGAAAAAGAAAAAAAATTAAAAGAACTAAAAAATGAGTTAAATACATTTTCACATATTCCAAAAATAAATAAAGAAATAAAATCATATTCTGAAGATAAACAAATATCAAAAGCGATAAATTTATTTCAAAATACAAAAAAAAAATTTAAAGAAAATGAAGAAAGATATAAAATAAATGAAAAAGATGTTTGCTTTAATTTAAATAAATTAATAAAAAAAGTTAGAAAAATAACAAAAAGTAATGAAATAAAAAAAAAAATAAAAAATAAAATTAATAATTATAATAAAGATGATTTTATCAATTCATTTCAAAAAAAATTAATTTTAAATAAAAGGAATACTCATATTATAAAGGAATATTTAAATCTTGAAAAAAGTAAAGATGAAATTAAATTAGAAAAAAAATTATTAAATTTTGAATATAATCAAATTTTTAAAAAAAATAATTTTACAACATCTACAAGTAATTTTCATAAAGAAAAAAAACCAAATAAAAAAATATTGTTTCAAATAAATTCATATAATGAAACTAATAATATAAATACTTTTAATGATAGAAAATTATTTGAAAAAAGGATTAATTTAAGTAAAAAAAAATATACTGATAAAAAAAATTTTTATAGTGATGAAGAGAAATCTATTACTCAAATAAATAATTATGAAAGTGATTTATTAGAAAGAAAGAATATGGCATTTTTAAAAAAATATAAAAAATGTTTTGAAGAATTAAAAAAAGAAGAAAGAAGACATTATAATAATAAAGTGTTTAAAAAAGAACAAATAAAGAAAATTATGTCAAGTAAAAATTCTTTATATATTGATAAATTAAAATATGATTATTTATTTCAAATAGGAGAAATTGAATCTAATAAATGTTTAACTACAAGAAATAGATTAAAAAAAGATAAAAATAAAAAAAAACAAAATAATTCTGTTTTAAATAAAGTAAATGTTGCTTTAATCAATTATGAATCTGGAATATATGAAAAGGGTAAATATAATATTGAAGATTATATTAAAATATAATTTATAATAAATATTAAGAACAAATAAAGAGTTAATATGATTAAATCTAGAAAATTCAACAATTTCTTAAAAATATTTTTTTTGAATAAAAATTTTTATTAAATTTTTAAAACTAATAGTGGAAAATTATTTTAAAAAAAAACAAGAAACATTATACATATACTTCTTTTAACAAATAAATATCATTTTTATATTTGAATTCAAACTATTTTAATTCAGTAAATATATGACAAAAAAAATAATAATTTATAAACTAATGAAAAAACTATATGAATCTAAAATAAAATTTATAAACAATTAAAATAACGCTAATTTGTTTCTACTGGAACATTTATTTTCATTTTTAATTCTAAAGAAGAATTAAAATCATTTTTTATTCTAATTTTTTTTTTAGTATCATTATTTTTATTATTATGATAATTATTATTATTGAAATTATTAATAGAATTAAATTTAATAATAGGTTTTTTTTTATCATCAATATTAAAATTATTATTATCATTATTTTCATTATTATCATTATTATCAGAATTTTCTTTAAAAAATTTAATATTATATTTACTTAAATTTCCTTCAAAAAATTTTTGTTCAAAATTATTAAAAGAAACAAACAAAGCAGTAACATTATCTAAAGAATTTCTTTTTAAAGCACTTTTAATAATTAAATCAACAATATCACCATTAAACTGATGAAAATTATTATAATTTAATTTATCTTCATTCAAATTTTTCCAAGCTAATTTAACACAATCTTCATTAGTTAAATATTCAAAAATTCCATCACATCCCATAATTAAAAAATCAACTTTAAATTCTTTTAAATTAACTTGACATATTTCAGGAGTTGATATCAAAACATTTTTTTTTCCTCCAAATTCACTTAATTTTGCATTTTTATCCCCAAAAGCTCTAGTAACACTTAATCTTCCTGGAAAAATTCTTAAAATATTACTACTAATATAAATATTACCTCCATTATTAATAATTCTTTCTTTTTCATTAAAATTATTTGGTCTATGAATATTATTTAATAATTTAATTTTTTTTCCATTATTTAATGATATAATTGCTCTACTGTCTCCACAATTTGCAACATATAAAATATTATCAATTAATAATGTTACTAATGCACAAGATCCACTTTTATCATTTTCTTTTATTCCTATATTATTTATAAAATCATTTTCTGCTTTTTCAAAAGATGAAATTAAAGATTTTTCTATATTTAAAGGAAAATTTTCATTTTTTATTATGTAATTATGTAAATTATCTCTTAAGAAATTACTACAAGAATTTCCACCGTGACCATCAAATATTGCTAAATATGATATTTTTGGCCAATTTTCTCCTAAAAAATTTTTTGGCTTTTTTATTGTTAATATTATTGAAACTTTATCTTCATTATAATTTCTTTTTAATCCTTGATAAGAATTTACTGCAAATGATTTTATATATTTATTTATTGAATGACGTGATGTTTTGACTAAAGGATATTTTGGATATGTTAAATTTTTATCTGATGTTTTTAATTCTATTTTTTCTTTTATTGTTTCATTTTGTTTTGTGTATGTTTTTACTTTTAAATATAATTTTTTTCTTTGAGATTTTGTATTCAATTTTTCTGGATTTGTTGCTTGATTTATTGAAAGTTTGTTTTTTAATTCAGGTTCTGGAGATAAACTATTTATATTTGTTATTTGTAATAAATTTTTATTTTTTATACTTTTTTTTTCTTTTTCTTTTATTGTTTTATTTTTTGATGTTAATGAAACCGCTTTTTTAAAAAAAGGATGATTATTCACCGTTAAATTAAATTGATTACTTGTTTGTGTATTTATTTTTGGTAAATTTAATACTTCTTTATCTAATTGTAAAATATTATCATTCATATCATTATTATTTATTTTATTCTTTTCATTATCTATATAGCTATATTTTATTGCTTGCTTGTTTTTATTAGAAATATTTCTTGTTTTATTTTTATTATCAAAATATGAATTTTGTTTTAAGAAAATTGTTTTTTTAAATCCATTAAAATTTGCCAATGATTTTCTAAAATTTTTTCCTTTTGATTCTGAATTATCAGATTCTTCTTTTTCTGAATTGGAATTATTATTCTCTTTTTTATTTGATGTTTTTGTATTTTTTATAATAATTTTCTTTTTTCTAAAATCATTTTTAGTATGTATATAAATATCATCTGATAATTGTTTTGGGTCTTTTATATTATCCATAATAATTTAATAAATAATAAATAATTATAATACTAAATAAAATTAAAATAAATAAATAATTTAAAAAATTTAATAATAAAATTTCAAAAGAATAAATTAAAAAATCTATTTAAAATAAAATAAATATATATCAAATTCTAAAGAATTAACCTTAAATATATTATAAAATTGAAAAACAATGTTAATTGTAGTTTATTTTAAAATTTTTTATTTATAAGAAATTACAAAATCCTAGAATTAAACACATAATAGTAAAAATTAATTTTCAAATTATGAAAATTATTATATCTTATAATCTCAAACTTATTATATTAATTTTAATCAAATTATTTTTATATTATCAATAATTAATAAATTTATAATTATGATAATAATGAAGTATAAAAACTTCATATAATAAATTTTTTCATTTTCTTTTAAATTAAATATTAGATACTAATCCATAACTTGTATTTACATTTTGTAATTCTGAAAATGAACCAAAATTTTTGAGATTAAATTTATTATCTTCAATTGAACTTTTTCTTCTGAAAAATTTTACAAATAACATATTATTTGTTTGTACTATAAAATTAAATTTTCTATTTATTTTTCCTATTTCTTTTATCTCATCATAAGATAAATAATCTAAAATTTTTATTAAATTTAATTTCGAAATTTTATTATAATATTGGGGTATAGCTTCTTTTTGGTATTTAATATAATCTTTTTTTTTAACACAAAAACTTTGTTGATTTTTCCAAGTAGAAGCTTTACTTTGTATTGAATGTATTTTAATTTTTTGTTTTTTCCCAATATTACAGCCCATATTTATTATAAAAAATATTATTTACATAATAAAAAAAAATTATGAATTATACATAAATAATAATATACAAAAAAAATATTTATATAATAATATTATCAAAATGTTCTTTTATATTTAAAAAGATTTAAAAAAAATTAAAAAAATTATAATTTTATTAAAATATAAATATATATATATTCATATAAGACTAGGATTATATAAATTTTGATTTATAACTAATTATTTATATAATAAATACACACAATAAAACACTTAAAAGATAATTAATTTTTCAAATTTACCGGAAACAATCTTTTATATTTATAATATTTAACAACTTGTTTAGGAATTTCTCCAAGAACTTCTTCTATTAATTTCATACTATTATTTCGATAGTTATTAAATTCAATAAATTGAACATAATCTCTTTCAGCAAAATTAACTTTTTTATTATTTAAAAAATCTTCATCAAAATTTAATTTTTTCATTTTATTAAAATCTTCATTTCCAATTCCAATAATAATAATACTTAAAGGTAAAAAAGAACTTTCAATAATTGAATTAATTGTTCTTTTAATATCATGAACAATTCCATCTGTTAATATCATTAAAATATTATATTTAAAATTATTATCGTCGTCTTTTACTATTTCATTAACTTTATTAATAATTGGAGAAAAATAAGTTGGTTCAGATAATTCAATTTCATTTAAACAATTATGATAACTTTTAATAACATTATCAATAGTATAAATATTTGGATTTTCTTCATTGAAATTTATTGGGAAACAATGACTAATTTTATTATTTTTTTTTATTTTTGCACCGAAACCAAAAACATTAAAATATTGTTCATAATTATAATATGATAAAATATTTCCACATGAAATAATTATATTTTCATAATCATTTATATTATTATTTGAAATATTATGTAAAGATTCTTTTTCTTTTGGATTTAAATTTGATTTTGTAAAGTCTATTGCAATTGATAATTTTATTTGAATTCCTAATTGTAAATAATCCATAAGTGAATATGAATTTCTTATTAATGAATCACTTGTTAAATATAATAATTTTTTATTTGATAAATTTATTGTTGTTTTAAAATTTTGAATATCATTTAATGTTGTTGTTTCTACTTTTATTATTTCATTTTTACTATTGAAAAATATTAATGAAAAATTTGGTTTAAGTAAATTTAAAGGAATATGAATTGGTGAAAAATTTCCATTATTTTTTAATGCTTCTGTTAAATATAAATCTATTTTATTTTTAATTAAAACGAATATTTTATTTTTTTTTTTTTTAAATTTTATTGGTTTATTACTTTCAATTATAAAATGAATATCTAAAAATTTTTCTGATTCATTTATTTTTTCTGCTTTTAATATTATGTGTTCATTATTTAATAAATTTATTTGTTTATTTAAAGTATTATTTCTTGAACCAACTATTTGACCAATTGTTGTTTCATATGATAAAACTTCACAAGTTAAAGATTTAAATTTTATAACATCAAAAATTAAAGATTGTTCTTTTTCAAAAAAATATTCTATTATTATTGGAGTTTGGAATATTATATTTTGATCATTATTACTTTTTATTTTTTCAGATTGTATTAATAACGTTTTATTTCCATTTATTTTTGAATATGCAATTATTTGATAACTTGCTCCTGGAATACATAAATTAAGAGATGTTGTTATTTTTATTTTTTCTCCTATATCATTTGAAAAAAGATCATTTTTTATTTTGAAAGTATAATCTGAAAAATAATTTATTGGTTTTGACTGATAAATTTCATTTCCCATTTTTTAATTTATTATAATTTATTATATGACATTAAAAAAAAATTTAATATTTAATAAAATATTAATTAAACAGTATTTTAAAAATTAACAATTTAAGTAAAAATTAATCATATAAATAATAAATTCGCATATATAATATCAAGAAACAAAATATAAATAAAAAAATAAAATAATATCTATAAAAAACTCATCATTTTAAAATAACTCAAAAAAAAACAAAATCATTTTGAACTCAATTCTCTTACACCTTTCCAATTTTGAGGAGGTTTCAAATTAAAATCATTAATAAATTTACTCAAAACATTAGCAGGACCATCCTCAGGATCAATATTTAAGCAATAATCAAAATATAATTTAGCACTTTTCCAATCACCACTAATATAATATTTAATTCCAGAATTCCAAAAAGTTTTAAAATCACTATTTCTTTCTTTAATTAATTCCCTATAAGAATTTTTTTCTAAAATAATTGAAGTAACACTTCCATATTCTTCAATTAAAGCATCCAATTCCATTTTTTTTTCATTAAACAATTGACTTTTTTCTTTACTATTCATAATTAAAATTTTACTATTTCTCTGTTTAGAAACATTTAAATTTAAATCAATAGTATATAAATCTAAAGGAATATGACTTCCTTTAACAGTAACTTTATCAATAAATCTACAAATATTTTTCATATCATCAGTAAGTAAATTATATAAAGCTCCACTAATTAAAATATTAATTTTAAATTGTCTTGTTAAAGTTTCTAATCTTGCAGCAATATTAACATTAGGACTTAAATAAGAAGCATCAATTTTATATATTGAACCAATTGCTCCTTCAATTCCATATCCCATATGAAGACCAAATCCCATATTAACTTTAAAATTTGGTATTTTTTTTAATATTTTTTCATTTTGATTATATTTTAATATATCTAAATTTTTATTTATTTTTAATATTATTCTTAAACATGCTAAAACAGAACAATCTGCTATTATTCCTACTTGAGGATTTGTTGGATCAATTTCTAATAAATTGTCTTTTTTTATTATTTTCTCATTTTTTTTTCCTTTATTTATATGAATTTCATTATAAAATTTCCATACGTTTAAAAAACTTTCTCCTATATTTTTATTTGTTGAACCTTTATAACGATCTACACTTGAATGAACTATTTCTGCTATTCTATTTATAAATAATATTGTTTTTTCTTCTAAAGCTAAGTTTATTTCTTCAAATTGTCTTATGTCACAAAATGAAAAAATTGCTTTTTTTTTTTTACCTTTTATACGAGGGTTTAAATCTTGGTTGTTTGATAAATTTTTTTTTATTATTTCACCTCCTGCTTCACCAAAACCTATTGCTAGTAATGCTGATATTTTTATTATTGCACTTTTTATTACTGATACTTCATAATTTTCGTCTTCAGTTTTTTCAAAGATTAAAGTTTTATTTATATTTGAATTCATTAATTTATCATTATTTTCATGATTAGTATTAATTTCATTTTTATTATTATTATTAGTTTTATTATTATTATTAATTTTATTATTATTATTATTTTTATTATTATTAAGGTTGTTGTTACTAAGATTAAAATGTATATTATTAGTAATGGATATGTTACTTATTATATGTTCATTTTCATGTATATTACTATTTATGTTTTTTAAATTTGGAAAGTTACTAATTTTATTATTTTTATCGTTTTTCTCTATTTGTAATAATTCTTGCTTTACTCCATCTTGTAATTCTTCTACATTTTTAGCACCTATAGGATCTTTCGCAACTTTATCTACTATTTCAATCATAATTTCCAAAGGTTTTAATACTAATTCATTAGCATCATTTTCAAATAAAAGAGTAGAAATTGTCAAAGCAACACAAACAAAAATAGTTTGACATAAATTTAAAAAATGATTTAATCTTGTTTCTCTTCTCAAAGAATAAATAATTCTAACCATAGCATCATTCGAGTAAACAGTAGAAATTTCTTTATAACGATAATCGAATTTATTTAAATTTTCATTAATATAAAAACTAACTCCATTAATAGTAATATTAATAACAGGATATTTATTATCATATAATTTAGTAATATTAATTTGATTATCTGTTATTCCTCTTTTTTGGAACATTGAATAATGTAAACTTAATATTTCTGAAACTAAATAATAAGTTTCATTTACTTCTAAATCCCAGAAACTTTCATTTAATAAAGGAAAAATTACTAATAATATTAATATTAATATTATCACTTTTTTTGTTAGTGATTCTGTTACAATATGACTTATTTTTGATTCTTTCAATATATTATCATAATTATCTTCATCATCATTATCATTATTATCTTTATCTTTTTCATTTTCTTTATCTTTATCTTTATCTTTTTCTATATCTTTCACTTTATCTTTATTTTCAATATTTTTATTATTATAAATTTGAATATTATTAGATTCTCTTCTCATAATATTAAAATTTAAATGATTAGTAATATTATTATCCTTATTACTACTACTCCTTAAAATATTATTTTCAAGAGGAATAGCATTTCTCAAAAATCCAGTAGAGTGAAGTAATAATCCTCCAGTACTATCTCCACTTTTACTAATAATACTAGATTTCTTTTCTTTTAGTCTTTTCAAATTCCTAATTCTCATAATAGTTGATCCCATTCCTCCTTTAGTATTAGAATTAGAAACAGAATTTGATTTATTTATCAAATTCCCATTAAAATTATTATTATTATCTTGATTATTTAATTTACTTTTACTATTCAAATTATTAAAATTATTATTATTATTAATACTAGTACTAAAAGAATTAATCCTATCTAAATGCTCAATTCTTGAACTTGAACTATCATCAAAATCTTTTTCTAACTTTTCCATAATTTTCCTTTTATTTTCTAATTTAATCATTTCTCTCTTTTCTTTAGCAATTAATACACTTTTATATAATTTAACCATACGAATTAATCTAACAATTCTAATAACTCTAAGAACTCTTGTAGCTCTTGAAGCAGTACTAACTTTTGATATAGCTTTAGCAGCTTGAGCACTTTTTCTTCTTCCATTTCTTGAAATTTTATCTTCTTGAACTGGACTATAACCCATAAAAGGATTCATTATATAATCAATATCTTGAATTAGAGAAATTGTTGATATTAAATCTAAATAAAAAAAAAAAGAAAAAATATAATAATTTTTCGTTATGCAAGTTAATATAAATTCAAGAGTAAATATACAAAAAATTATTATTTGAATTACATTAAATGCGTAATCTACTTTTTTACTTAAAAATGCATATTCAATGTCTGATGCAAATAATGCCCAAATTGTTAATATTGACATTGTTATTAATATTGGAGTTGAATCTAAAAATTTTGTTACTTTTTTTTTCCATTTTGAATCTTTGTGTTTTATTTCAAATTCTTTTGTTAGTGTTTCTGATATTGTTGATGGTTTTATTGATATTTTTGTTTTTTCTTGATTGTTATTTGGATTTTCATTATTTTTATCTGTGTTTTCATTTTTTTCAATTTTTACTTCGTTTTTAATTTTAATTATTTTGTCACTACTTTTTTGTGATTTTAATTGGGGAATATTTTTATTGGAGTTTTCTTTTTTTTTGTTTTTTTTTAATTTTATTATTTTTACTATTTTTTCACCTTTTTTGGTTTTTATTTCTTTTTTTTCTTTTGAATCTTTAGAATTTTTTGAGTTTGAATCTATTGAATTTTTTGAGTTTTTTGAAGATTTAGAATTTTTTGAGATTTTATCTTTTTCTTTTTGAGTTTTATTTTCTTTATTTTTTTCTTGTATGTCATCATTTTTTTCTGATTTTTTTTCATATTGTGAATTTTTTTGTATTTGTTCTAATTCATATAATTCTTTTTCTTTTATTAGTTTCCTTTCATTTTCTATTTTTAAATTATTTTCTATTATTTTTTGTATTTCTCTTTCTTCTTCTCTTAATTCATTATTATGACTTGAAGGAGTATGATTAAGAAGAATTATATTTGAATTTATTGATATTTCTGTTTTTGTATGATAATTTTTTTGAGTCTCATTTTCCGATTTATTATCTTTATTTGACTCATTATCTGACATTATTAATTATCTTCAATTTTATTTTTTTAAAATTTTTAAAAAATGTTATTTTTTCATTTTATTCTCCAATAATAATACTTAAAATAATATTATACAAAAGAAAGAACAAAAAAACTAAATAAAATTTAAAACAAAAATTATATTCCCATAATCAAAAATTAAAAAAATTAAAAAAAATAAAAAATAAATGTTAGAAACTGTTCAAAGTCAAAATATTCAAAATCAATCATTTCCAAATCAAACAAATCATATTCAAACAACAATAAATAATACAAATCAAAATTTAACAGAAACAAAACAAGAAGATGAAATGCCAAATGCAAATAATTATAAAATATCAAAATCTCAAAGATCATCATTTGAATTATTTCCTCAAGAAATAAATTGGCCTAAAGCATTAATAGATTATGATTATAGTAAAAGAAATCTTGAATGGAAATTTAATAAAAAACCTTTTATTAGAAATCAAAAATTAATAAAAAAAATAGAAAATCAATTTCATCCTATTTTACAAAAATATTATGATGATAAAATAAATATTGCAATGAATAATAATGAAAAAATTGATTTAAAGAATCAATTAGCAAAAAATTATGATTATCAATTAAAATATGAACAAGCATATAATATAATTAATTTAAAAGATAAATTAAAAGGTTTTGAAAATCATCCAAATTATCCAAAAGAAATAGAAAATGAAAAAGGAAAAAAAGTTGGTATTAGTAAAGATAAAAAATGTTATAATATAATATCAAATATTAATCTTAGTAAACATCATTTTGATGCTCCTGAAAAAAGACCAAAATGTAATGATAATGATATAAATGAAAGTAAACCCAAATTAATTAATGCTAATAATTATAAAGATTATGATATTATTACTAATAATTATAAATTATTTAATGATGAAAAAAAAAATGTTGATTTAGAATATGAAAAATTAAAAGCTGTTGAAAAAT
>JAEEGL010443042.1_pt1 | contig 15432 bp, 15 predicted proteins | sample 9134231 | NCBI WGS metagenome assembly JAEEGL01 (sample SAMN16246548, study PRJNA631951) | gut metagenome | biome: gut microbiome; feature: rumen; material: fiber-attached | host: Bos | place: Iran: Karaj | collected 2018-10 | reverse complement strand
AGGTATTCACCCTGTATCAGGAAAACCAGAATCCTTCCACCGGTCTTCTCGGGACAATGAAGGAACTGAATCAGGATCTTACTGTTGTCAGTGATAATCTGCGTGATATTAAAGCGGAGATTGAAAGTGCGGCAGGCGGAGAAGAGCGTGCGAAAAAGCAGCTGGTCAAACTGCAGGTCATCATGAATCAGATGCAGGTCAAGATTGCCAAGTATAAACTGCCGTCCATTTCTGCTCAGTATGATGAAGACATGAAACGGGCAGATGGTTATATCAATCGTCTGACCACGCTGATCGGGGCAGAACCGCTCAATGTGCAGATGCTCAACAATACCCTGAAAGAGGCAATCGATTTCATTTACCGCCTCTATAACAATGTCAATAATGTGGTTGCGACGGTTATGATGGTTGAAAATACGATCGTCTTCGGTAACCGTTACCGCAGTACCTATGCTGATATCGACAGTGAGCTAACGCGAAGTGAACTCTGTTTCCGCAATGGGGATTATACGCAGGCGCTTTCCATCGCAATTGCGACAATCGAAAAGATTCATCCGGGCAACTATGAGAATATGATCCGGGAGAATTCCAGTGAAGCGTAGAGTATATCTCGATCACGCCGGTACGACGAAACCCGATCCGGAAGTGCTGAAAACCTATACTGCGCTTCTTGCGGATCATTACGCAAACAGCGAATCCCTTTATGATGAGGGAAGTGAAGTGCATCGAATGATGGAAAAAGCCCGCAGCGCCGCTGCCGGGCTTTTAGGTGTTTTACCGGGTGAGATTCTGTTTACCTCGGGCAGCTGTGAAGCCAACAGTATGGCAGTCAAAGGTGTCTCTTTTGCCTGTCCGGACAAACGGCATATCATTACAACCCCAATCGAGCACAGCAGTATCCTTTCTGCCTGTCATCAGATGGAACACCTGTTTCACTATGACATTACCTGGCTTCCGGTATATGAAGACGGACGCGTGAAGGCAAGCGATGTAAGATCCGCGCTGCGGCCGGATACGGTTCTTGTCAGTGTCATGCATGTGAACAATGAAGTCGGATCCGTGAACCCGATTCAGGAGATTGCAGAGCTGGTCAGGAAAAAAAGCAGTGCGTATTTCCACAGTGACCTGACGCAGTCCATCGGAAAAGTTCCGGTTGATCTGAAACAGATCGATCTGGCGTCCATTTCTGCCCATAAGCTTCATGGATTAAAGGGCAGCGGCATTCTGGTCAAAAAGACGCATGTACCAATGGAACCGCTGATTTCAGGCGGGGAACAGGAGTTCGGACTGCGCGGAGGAACGGCTAATTCTGCAGCCGATACCGTTTTTGCCAAAACCCTGCGGCTTGCGCTTGAAAAACAGGAAGCGACCTGGAAACATGTCTCTGCATTGAAACAACGGCTGTACGAAGGACTGAGCGAACTCGAAGGAATCGAATTCAACAGTCCAAAAGATGCGATCCCGCATGTACTGAACTTCTCCTATGAGAAGATTCCCAGTGAGGTCATGCAGAATGAACTGAACCGCAGGGGATTCATGGTCAGTGCGAGAAGTACGTGTGAAAGCAATTCCAATAACCCCAGCTATGTGCTGACGGCAATGGGCTTCAGCGAAAGGCGTGCATCCTGTTCGATCCGCGTATCACTTTCTCTGGAAAACACCATGGAAGAAATCGATTTATTTATTGAAGCAGTAAAGGAGATGATCACTCAGTATGGCTGAATACGATACCGTTTTGATCCGTTATGGAGAACTGACCACAAAGGGAAAAAACCGGAAGGATTTTATCCGGAAGCTGGATCAGAATATCCGGGGTATTTTAAAAGACTACGGGAATCTGGAATACCGGCGTGCCTATGACCGTTTCTATATTAAACTGAATGGCGAAGATGCAGAGGGGATCTGTGAGAAGCTGAAAAAGGTATTCGGAATTTCTTCTTTTTCCTTTACGGAAAAGGTGGATTCGGATCTTGAAACAATTACTGCACGCTGTGTGGAACTTGCAAAGAATTCCGGCAGGCATACGTTCAAGATGATCTCCCGCAGACACGACAAGACCTTTCCGATGAATTCGGATTCGATCAACCGCCATGTGGCAGGCGCAATTCTGCAGAATACCAATATGAAGGTGGATGTGCATCAGCCGGAACTTGAAATCCGGGTGGAAGTGCATTCCGGCGATACCTATCTGATGAGTGAAAAGATTCCCGGTGCCGGAGGCTATCCTTCCGGTATCAACGGCAAAGTTCTGCTTATGCTGTCGGGTGGAATCGATTCTCCGGTTGCGGCTTATGAGCTGATGAAACGGGGGCTCGATGTGGAAGCGGTTCATTTCGCAAGTCCGCCATATACCAGTGAAAACGCAAAACAGAAAGTTCTCGATCTTGCATCGATGATGAGTGAATACAATCAGGGCCGGATGAAGGTTCATATGATCAATTTCACGGATATTCAGCTTGCGATCTACAAGGCGGCAGGGGATCCGTATGCAGTTACCCTGATGCGCCGCATGATGGTTCGTCTTGCTCAGCAGATTGCAGAACAGAATGGCTGCCTGGCAATTGCGACCGGAGAAAGCCTTGGTCAGGTTGCCAGCCAGACCCTTGAAAGCATCGCCTGCATCAACTCTGTTATTTCGATTCCGGTCCTTCGGCCGCTTATATGCATGGATAAAGTTGAGATCATTGACCTTGCCCGAAAGATCGGCACCTATGAAACGTCCATTCTGCCGTATGAGGACTGCTGTACGATCTTTGATCCGAAAAACCCGGTCACCAGGCCGAATAATAAAAAAGCTTCCTCATTTGAAGCGCGCTTTGATTATGATAGGATGATAGCGGAAGCATTGGATCAGGAAGAGAGCGTTATGGTTCATCCGCCGGTGCAGGAAGACTATCTGTGAGGTAAGAAAATGGGACTGTTTCATAAACATAACAACGGAATCGCACCTGCGTTTGAAAAGGTCATGGAGCACGGAAAGAAAGAAACCGAAAGCGAGTTTCTCGACAGTCTGAACCTGATCGTTAATGCGGTTGTGGCAGATAACAGTTATACGATCAATGAAAAGCTCAAGATTTATGAACTGCTCACGATGATCGCCAATGTCGCTCCTTCTGAGCGGCCCCGCTACGCAAAGCGTCTGATGCGCGTTCTGGACTAGTTTAAAACGGACCGAAGAGGTCCGCTTTATTTTTGGGTTTCCGGTACCTGTGTACGGATAATGCGATGGATCACCGGCCGCATCTCATCCATCGTTGCCGGATTTTCTTCAATGATCGCATCATAACAGACCGAAATAATCATACAGACAATGCAGTAGAGAACCGAGAGGATTTCCCGGATCGGAATATTCCGCTTTTCGGCATACTCCTGGATCTGAAGAATACCGGGTATCAGTGCCTCGTGATCTTTCGCAAACAGATCTGCTTCCCGGATCGGCCAGATAAAGTCATGCTTGATGATTTTGATAAGAGTTGTATCCCGTTCAAACCGGTTAATCGTATAATCTGCCATCGTAATCAGATTGTCACAGAGATGCTGGGACCGATGTTCCATCATATAGTCATACGCACTGTGGATCAGATCAAAGGTGATCCGGCGGTTCAGCTCACGGGCGATATCATCTTTATCCAGGAAGTACAGATAAAAGGTTCCTTTGGCTACACCAGAGCGCTTGCAGATCTCCGCAATAGTCGTCCCGCTCATTCCGCGCCGGGTAAAGCATTCATAAGCGCTGTTCAGAAGCCGATTCCGCTTATCCTGTTTTTTCCGATCAATCAGTCGCATAGTTGCTCCATCAGCCCATCATGGCTTTATGTTTCAGACGGTACAGTACGATTTCCGCATTGGAGAGAAACCGGACATCTTCACCTGTAGTTCCGACACCGTTTGTGATATCAAGCGTCACGGTTCCCTGGATCAAATGCTTGCCGCGGAAATACCGTTCTGCCATACGCGGAGTATAAAGGGCGCCAAAGCCCCAGTAAGCCTGCCCGCCATGACTGTGGCCGGAGAGAATATAGTTGGTCTGATCGATTGGCAGACTGTCGGAAAGATCCGGTGTATGAGTGATCGCAATATTATAGACCGCACGTCCAACATTGGTATATGCCGCATCGATATCCGGATGCCCATACAGCCCGCTGTCAAGACCAGTCAGAGAAATTGACCCACTGCCGCGGTTGCGAAGTAACACACTGCTGTTAAGAAGCAGTTCAAAATCACTCTGAAACAGCACATCCTGTACCGTTGTGCTGATGGCTTCCGACCGGCAGTCGAAATCGCCAAGGACGGCATATTTGCCAAGCGGCGCCTTCATTGCAGAGAAGTAATGGATAACGGTGTTCATGTCCGTTGTACCGGGCGTATATACTTCATCAAACAGATCTCCGCCAAAGATGATGACATCCGGACTGAGCTGGTTGATGGAATCTGTCAGTTTGGACAGGCGTGCCTCATCCACAAAGGTGCCATAGTCAAGGTCACTGAAAAACAGAATCGAAATATTATCCAACTGATCCGGGATAAACACCGATTCGAGTGTTTCATAGCGAACCTGATAACGGGAAGGAGCACGGTAATACGCATCGTATACCAGCGCCAGAGACAGTGAGGCAATAATGAATATGACAATCAGGATCCTTGCGATGATCCTGTTTTTCTGGTTCTCCATGTCATTTATCATATCATTCCTCTATAATAAATACGATTATGGCAAACGTGTATTTCCTCTCCTATGACCTTCTGGTAAAACAGGATGCCCCGGTTCCGGGCGCAGTTGAACTGATCCGCCGGCTTGTGAAAAAGACGGAGCGTTTTATGATTCTCTGTGAGAGTACGCTATATGCACGCAGGCGTATGGCCGAGCGGATGTATGAAATCGGGTTCCCGCTGCTTTCCGATGATTTGTTTTATACCTCGCTGAATGCGGCTATGGATATTATTGCGCATCGTTATCCCGGACAGAAGAGTGCCGTACTCATTGGTACACGTTCCCTGAAGGATGAACTGGAAAATAATGGCTTTAGCGTTAATAACGGGGAAGCAGACTGGGTTTTTGTCGGTATGGACCGCAACGCTGCTTATGCGCAATATAATGCCGCGCTTCAGGTTCTGTTAACCGGTGCCCGCATCATCACGCTCAGCGCAGAGTCTCTGACCGCGACCGGAGAAATCGGCAGCGGAGCTGTCGCCGCCATGCTGGAGGCAGCATCCAATCAGAAAAGACTGTCCACCGGATGGGACAGCCGTCTTATGATTCAATGTGCAATGCGACACTTCGATCTGGAAGAAGAGGAAGTGCTGTTTGTAAGCGACCGGCTGGAACCGGAAATCGCCAGTGCAGTAAAAGCAGGGGTCAGGACGGTTTACGTTCTTCCGTCCCCGGATACGGATCTCAGTGAGATCGTGATCCGGCCGACCTATGTAGTCGAATCACTCGGCAGTATTTCGCGCTGATTCACACATGGACAGGAATGCCCCGGCAATACGGACCTGTTCTTTCTGATTAAGCAGCCGTTCCGGGTGCCACTGAACCGCAAGTACGCGGTTTTTTTCTGCTCCTTCAATGATGCCGTCTTCACTGAAGGCACTGATGGTTAAAGAAGGGGCTGGGGTTTCAATCGCCTGATGATGGAAGCTGTTGACCGCAACGGTATCTCCCAGGAGCATCTGAAGCATCGTACCGGATACGGTTTTTACAGTATGAGCCGTATCGTACTTTCCTTTGGGAGGAACGAAATTGATCTGCTGATGTTCTGCACCGGTCAATGAGGGAATATCCTGGATCAGTGTTCCGCCTTCCGCCACATTGATAACCTGAATGCCCCGGCAGACCCCGAGAACCGGCTTGTCCGCTTTTCGAAACGCATGGTACAGATACAGATCAGACTGATCAAAGGTTAAATCATAGGTGTCAGCCGTTCCATCGACTTCTTCTCCATAAAACGAAGGGTGAAGATCCGCTCCGCCAGTCAGAAAAAGCCCATCACACAGGTTTGCATATTGCGCTGCTTCTTTCTCGCTGACGACCGGCAGGATCACCGCCATGACCTCGGGATCCGCCGCTTTGAGGAAGTCGAAATAAGCTTTGTTGTTATAGATCGCTGTGGTCTTATATACAGTCGTTTCACGGGCACTGAGACCAATCAGAAGGGGTTTGCTGTTTTCCATAAAATATTTCTCCGTCTACGATCGTATCAGAGAAGTGACGCAATTGCACAGGCAAGATCGCGGATGCTATAATCTTCGATATATTGAAAGGAAGGGATACGTGTTGGAAGAGAGCCGATCGAATACCACAGTAAAACAGAGTGAGGAGAACAGACGATGAACAGCTGGACAAATCAGACACTGATATTGATGTTAATCGTACTCATTTTGTTTTCCGGTCTGTTTTCTGCGATCGAAACCGCATATTCCAGTGCCTGCCGCATCCGTCTGAAAGCGATGGATCATGAAAAAGCAGATGCGGTGCTTGCCATCCTGGAAGACTTTGAGACGTTTATCTCAACCGTTCTGGTTGGAAATAATATTGTTAATATCCTGGCTGCGACTCTGGCTACGATTCTGTTTACGCGTCTGTACGGAGATACCGGAGCGATCATTTCTACTGCAGTTATGACGATTGCGGTTCTTCTGTTCGGTGAGATTGCCCCAAAGACAATCGCCAAGCAGAGTCCGGAATCCTTTGCGGTGAATACCGTAGGTTTCGTACGGTTTTTTGAGTTTCTTCTGAAACCTCTGACACTTGTCTTTCGTGGCTGGCAGTGGCTTGTCACAAAGATGATCCATGTTAAAAATGTCGACAGCGATATTTCGGATGAACTGATCACGATGGTCGATGAGGCGGAAAAAGAAGGTGATCTGGAAGCACATGAATCAGATCTGATTTCCGCTGCGATTGAATTCAATGACCTTGATGTCAAAGACGTTCTGACCCCGAGAGTCAATGTAGTGGCAGTTGATATCACCTCTTCTGCCAAACAGGTTGAAAAGGCATTCCGGATGAATTCGTTTTCCCGTCTGCCGGTCTATGAAAACTCCATCGACAATATCGTCGGTGTCATTCATGAGAAGGATTTCTACAGCATGCTGTATGTTGAGAAGGAACGGGCGTATCTCAGACGCATTATCAAACCGGTCATCTATACCAGTGAAAACGTCAAGATCAGTACACTGCTCAAACAGCTGCAAAAGGCCAAGCTGCATCTTGCTGTCGTTCTGGATGAATATGGCGGCACTGCCGGCATCATTACCATGGAAGATATCATTGAGGAGCTGGTCGGTGAGATCTATGACGAACATGATACCGTTACGGAATACTATAAGCAGATCGATGATCATACCTATCTGGTGAACTGCTCCGCGGAAGTGGACGATATGATGGAACGGTTCGGTGTGGAATATGACGAGGATGAGTTTGATTTCATTACGGTCTCCGGATGGGTCATTCATGAATTTGACCGGATTCCGCAGAATCAGGATTCCTTTGACTACAAGAATCTCCATGTGACGGTAACGAAGGCAGATCAGCGCAAGGTCAATGAGATCAAGGTTGAAATCCGTGAGGACAGCAGCGAGGACTGATCCATGCAGCAGTATTATGTGGAAGAACCTCTGGAAGAGGGCAAGATCATACAGCTTCCCAAAGACAAAGCACATCATGCTTTTCGGGTGCTGAAGCTTCATCATGAAACCGTACGGCTGGTCTCCCATGGGACCGGCTGGTTTGCGGAGGTATATCAGGAAGGCGGGAATGGAATGGCCCGCATTTTATCAATGGATCCAGATCTCAACGAACTCCATACCGATATCACCTTATGTATGGCATTAATTCGTCGAGAAAAGTTCGAACTGGTTCTGCAGAAGGCGGCAGAACTCGGGGTAAAAAGGATTATACCGTTTGAATCAAGCCGCTGTGTCGTAAAGGCAAGGAATGAGAAAACGGCCCGCTGGAACGCCATTCTCCTGGAGGCATGCGAGCAGTGCAAGCGTACACTGATTCCCGAATGCACTGCGCCGGCTGCTTTATATGAGCTTTCTTCTTTTAAAAGTACAGTTAATCTCTGTGCCTATGAAAATGCCGGAAGTCAGGCATCCTGGATTCATGAGAGCCTGCCGGCGGATTCCGTGACCATCGTGATTGGTCCGGAAGGCGGATTTTCAAATGAAGAAGTACAGCTGCTCCGTGAGTCCGGTTTTTCTTCGGTTACCCTAGGGAGCAGGATCCTTCGGGCAGAGACTGCAGCTATCTATGCCTGTTCGGTGATCGGGGAGATATCCGGATGAGATTTTCGGTTGTAAACCTTGGCTGCAAAGTCAATGCATATGAATGTGAAGGAGTTGCCCGTCAGCTTGAAGAAGCAGGGTTTGAACGGGTGGACTGGGAGGAACCTGCTGAGATTACGGTGATCTTTACCTGTGCGGTAACCAATACTGCGGCAGCCAAAAGCCGCAAGATGATCCATCGGGCCAGAAGAAAACATCCGGAAGGGATTGTTGCGGTTGCCGGCTGCTATGCGCAGATCGATCCGGATGCGCTTGAGGATGCGGATATACTGGTCGGATCCAGGCATAAGCCGTTTCTTGCGGAATACATTCAGACAGCAATCCGGAAAAAGGAGCGCATTGTTGATGTTACGGATCTCTCGGATGTCCGGTTTGAACCGCTTCCAGTCGATCATTTCAGCGGAAGAACCAGAGCTTTTCTGAAAATTCAGGATGGCTGCAACCAGTTCTGTTCCTATTGCGTTATCCCTTATGCAAGGGGAAAGGAACGCTCCATGGAACCCGATATGGTCATCGACGAGGCAAACAAGATCGCCATGACGCATAAGGAGATTGTTCTGGCGGGGATCCACACCGGACGTTATGGAAAAGAATACGGGATCACGCTTGCAGATCTCATAAAACGGCTGCTGGAAGAAGTAAATGGACTGAAGCGGCTGCGGATCTCTTCGATTGAGATCACGGAACTGGATGATCCGTTTGTCGAGTTGTTTGCGAAGGAAAAACGGATCGCGCGCCATCTGCACATTCCGCTGCAGTCCGGTTCGGACGTCATTCTGAAGCGTATGGGGCGCCCATACAGCAGTGCGGATTATTATAATAAGCTGTGTGAGATCCGGGCAAAGGCAGGGGAGTTCTCGGTTTCGACCGATCTCATGACAGGGTTCCCTGGCGAAACGGAAGCGTCGTTTGAAGAGACCTTGGCATTTCTGAAGAAATGTGAATTCTCGTTCCTGCATGTATTTCCGTTCAGTGCCCGAAACGGGACAAAAGCTGCCATGATGGACGATCAGATCGATGTATCGGTTCGCAGGAAGCGGGCAAAGACCTGCATTGCATTATCAGAAGAACTCTATGATGCTTATAAGGATTCCATGATCGGAAAACCGGTGGAAGTGCTCATGGAGAATGAAACACAGGGACATACCAGCGAATATCTGGAAGTGACTATGGATCAGCCGTATGAACCATCGTCGATCGTTCCGGCGATTATTACCGAGCGCAAAGGACATGCGCTGTATGCGGAAGGAAGTGATGAGGCGTGAAGCTCAATGAATTATTTGATCAGGTAGATGATGATATTGAAATACGCAGTCTTATGGCAGACAGCCGTAAAAAACGGCCGGATTCTATCTTCTTCTGCGAAAAAGGAATGATGAATGACGGACACCGGTTTGTTGATCAGGCGATTGAAAACGGTGCGATCGTAATTGTTCATTCGGAACCGCTTGCGGATACCCGTCCCGGCATTACTTATATCAAGGTCAAAAACGTCAACCAGGTATACAACAAGGTGGCGGATGCCTTCTATGGCCATCCTAGTCACCGCCTGAAGATGTTTGGCGTGACCGGTACCAACGGCAAGAGCACGATCTCCTGTGTGATCCGGGATGTGCTGAATCATTTCATGCCGACCGGATATATCGGAACGATCGCAATCGAATACGGAACGGTAAAGCTTCCGCCGCTGCTGACGACACCGGATATTGATGATCTGCACGGCATCCTGCATGACATGGTTGATGCAGGAATTGATGCGTGTGCACTTGAAGCGTCATCCATCGGGATTGAACAGGGGCGAGTTGATGCGATTGACTTTGATGCGGCAATCTTTACGAATCTGACCCATGATCATCTCGATTATCACGGAACCATGGAAAATTATTTCCAGGCCAAGAAGAAATTGTTTGACAATCTCAAGGAAGATGCAGTCGCAATCACCAATATTGATGATCCTTATGGAATGAAGATCGTAGAAGACTGTCCATGCCGTGTACTGACGTATGGAATCGAAAACGATGCGGACTACTGCATCACCCGTTATACGCTGAAGGCGGACAAAACAATCTTTACGCTGCGGTGCAACGGCATGGAATATGAGATTGAAACGAATCTCGTTGCCCGGTTCAATCTGTACAACCTGCTGGCGGCGATTGCAGCTCTGAATGCGACCGGTATTTCCATGACGATGATGCTGCCGGAACTCAAGCATATTTCACAGGTTGACGGACGTGTACAGCGAATCGACTGCGGTCAGCCGTTCAATGTGATCGTCGACTTTGCGCATACACCGGACGGTATCGAAAAACTCTGTCAGTATGCCAGTGCTATCACGCCAAAAGGCAACCGCATCATAGCGATCACCGGTTCCGCGGGCAAGCGTGATACGGCCAAGCGTCCAACCTTCGGACAAATACTGGATAAGTACGCAGATATGATCATCCTGACGGAAGATGATCCACGAGATGAAAAACCAGCAGATATCGCAATGGAGATCTCAAAGGGAATTCGGAAGAAACCCTATGTGCTGATTGAAGATCGTTATAATGCGATTCGACAGGCGGTCGAGATCTGCTCGAAAGGCGATACGATCGTTATCATGGGCAAGGGTGATGAACGGTTCATGTACCGGGAATTTGGCAGAGAACCGTATGAAGGCGATGATGTCATCGCAAAAGATGTGATTACCCGTTACTACTTTGGAGAAGGCAGCGATGAAAGCGAATAAATATATCGATCATACACTTCTGAAACCGGACGCTTCAAAGGAACAGATCATAAAACTCTGTCAGGAAGCCAGAGAAGGCGATTTTGCCAGCGTATGTGTCAATCCATGCAACATTTCCCTTGCGAAGAAGCTGCTTGAAGGCAGTGATGTAAAGGTTTGCTGCGTGATTGGATTTCCGCTTGGTGCGATGACAACCAGTTCAAAGGTGTTTGAAGCCGGGGATGCCGTGGAACAGGGTGCGGATGAAGTGGATATGGTGCTGAACATCGGACGGCTGAAAGACGGTGAAGATGACTACGTCAGGAATGAAATCCGTGCGGTCAAGGAAGCGGTTGGCAGCCGGACATTGAAGGTGATTCTTGAAACCTGTCTTTTGAACGAAGAAGAAATCGTGCGTGCCTGCCGGGATGCAGAAAGAGCCGGTGCAGATTTTGTGAAGACCTCGACCGGATTCTCGACTGGAGGGGCAACAGCGGAAGCTGTAAGGCTGATGAAGGAAACGGTCGGAGATGCCATGAAAGTCAAGGCGAGCGGCGGGATCCGTACTCCGGAAGATTTCCGGACAATGGTTGAAGCCGGTGCGGACCGGATCGGCACCAGCAGCGGAAGTGCACTGCTGAAATGAAAAACAATTATTGCCAAACAAAGGGGATTTTGGTAATCTATTTAGTGCAAACTCAGAAAGGGGGGATATGAATGCCGAGAGTAGTAGTCAAGGAAAACGAAAATCTTGATGATGCACTGCGCCGTTTTAAGCGTCAGGTCTCCCGCAGCGGTACGCTGGCTGAGGCTCGTAAGAGAGAGTACTACGTAAAGCCGGGTGTTAAGCGCAAGCTGAAGAGCGAAGCTGCACGCAAGGCAAGACGTCGCGGAAAGTAATCCGCCAATTGCATGAGACAGGGCTGATGTTTCAGCCCTTTTCTTTTGCGCTTACGGGCGGTATTATCTAATAGATAGTAATAAATAAAGGGGGAGATTCATTGGATACCACTAGAACAATCACGTTTGAAGATATGACCGGCTTACAGGCTATGAGCATGACCGGTACGGAAGACAAGAATCTGCGTGTCATTGAAGAGTGCTTCGGCAAAACGATTACCTTCCGTGACAATACGTTTACTATTCTTGACTGCAACGATAATACGTATCAGCAGATCAACGATGTACTGACCGCGTTGTTTGAAGTCGCAAAGAAAAATCAGGTTGTCTCGGAAGCAGATGCGATCTATGCCTGCCGTCTTGTCACGAAGAATGAGCGTGTCCGTTTTACAGATTACGGACAGGCAGTCATCGGCCGCACGCTCACTGGTAAAGCCGTAGCGCCCAAAACACATGGCCAGTACGAATTTGTAAAGGCGATGGATGCCAGTTCAATTGTGTTTGCGATCGGTCCAGCCGGAACCGGAAAGACCTTCCTGGCTGTGATCAAAGCCGTTTCCGAGCTGAAAAAGGGCAATGTGCGCCGCATCGTTCTGACGCGCCCTGCCGTAGAAGCGGGTGAGAATCTGGGCTTTCTGCCAGGTGATATGAAGGAAAAAGTCGATCCGTATCTGACGCCGTTATATGATGCCCTGCATGATATGCTCGGTGTTGAAAAGACGGAATCCCTGATTGAAAAGGGAACGATTGAAATCGCACCGCTTGCCTATATGCGCGGCCGTACACTGGATGACAGTTTTGTCATTCTTGATGAAGCACAGAACACCACCGGAGCGCAGATGAAGATGTTCTTAACACGTCTTGGATTTCATTCCCGCATGGTGATCACCGGCGATATTACGCAGCTGGATCTTAAAAAAGGTGAAGAAAGCGGACTGACGCAGGCCTCTAATCTGCTGGGTGGAATTGACGAGATCTCGATTATTCATCTGTCCAGTGATGATGTTGTCCGCCATCCGCTTGTTCAGAAGATTGTCGAGCGCTACAGCCAATCAAACGCATGAAAAGGGGCTGTAACGAATAGGTGAATTGAGAAACAGAATTCTCAAGGATCCTGGAGTTACAGCTCCTTTTCTATGATTGACCTGTTTCTTTTGCCAAAAATGCTGTCGCAGATAGTGAAATTACATAAAAATGCGCATTATAAAACATCATCACCTCAGAATCGTCTTTTTATGACATTATTTTCCTGAGTTTCTTGTAGTGATATTTCATCAGATTGAATCCTGTACAGATCAGATACAGCTCGTTTTCCACATTTTCGAAACCGCGTCTGTGAAACCGTACATAATTCCAGTCTGTTTTTATTACACCGAAGACTCCCTCTGCCTGAATGCACCGCTGCTCGCGAAGTTGTTTTCCGGCCGGATTGTCGAGGCGTTCTTTGGCGGCGCGTTTTAATTCATCTCCGCATACATTTATCTGGACCCGCCGGTTCTTTTTTGACTTTGTACATTCTTTTCGAAATGGACATCGATTACAGGACTTGCATTCCCACACCTGGACGATATTTTCATATTTGGATTTTTGATTCTTGTCATACAGATAGATGAACTCTCGTCCTTTCGGACACAGCAGCTTGCCGTTTTCTTCATGAAGAAGATTCTCCTTACGGAACTTCTGCTTTTGAAATTTGGCCGTCTTTTCCTTTTCATACAGTCCGTATTTGATATATGCGTCTACGCCGTTGATCAGGCACCACATGTAATTGTCATATGAACCGTATCCCGCATCTGCGACTGTTATTCCGGGGAGTTCGTCATATCGCTTACGGTATCCCTCCATGAATGGGATAAAGGTCTTTGTATCCGTACGATCGTTCCCTAATCGAATATGACGTATGAACTCATCACTTTCTCCAAGCTGGATATTATATCCGGGTTTGAATACCCCTGTGTTCATGTAATAGTCATACTTCATATGCATCATTGTGGCGTCATGATCCGTCTTACTGTAGCTGTTACGATCCTCCCCGCAGATCTCGATCTTTTCGCTGCACTCTTCGATCTTTTCCATGTGCTTGCGGAATTCGTCATACACTCTTTGAATGACTGTCTTACGCTTTCCTTTGCCGTATACAAACGGAATCTTATTCTCTGAACAATACTGATATACCGAGAAGGAAAAAGATCTGAGCTTATCCGGTGTCAGATCATCAGATCCATACTTCAATCCGGTTTCGGATTCAAGCAGAGCGATTGATTCTTTGATTCGGCATATACTTTTAGCTAAGGATTTTTCTGCAGTCTTTTTCCAAACGAACGTAAACTTATTAGCGTTCGCTTCCATCATCGTTCCATCCAGATACAGTATCCTTGTATCGGCGTTTGTCTTTTCGAAGATTGTCTCCGTGATTTCCGTAAAGATATCAGAAATGTTTCCTTTAAGCTGATTATTGATGAATCTTTGAAAAGCCATATGAGAGGGACGTTCTTCTTCACTCAGATACAGAAATCGGATGTCATTGCGGCATCTTTCTTCCATCTGACGAAGACTGTACACCTGGTTCATATACGCGAACAGCACGACTTTCATCATCATGAGGCTATTGTGACCCTGATTCCCGCGGTGCGGCTTCAGGTACTTCTTTAGATTAACCTCCTTAATAACCTCAAGAAATGACCACAAGGGATCATATTTGTCGATAGCGACAGATAAATCCAGTGGTAATCGCAGCTGTTCTACGCTATAATCCAAATGGTTGGTTTGGGTATAGTTAGAACATGCTTGCATGCAATAATTATATCAAACAAAAAGTGTCTTTCCCTTAAAATTGGGTTAGACACTTTTCTTTTTCGGGCTAGTTTTATGCGTTACAGCCCTTCAGAATACATTGTTGATTAACGATCCGATCAGTTTCCGTATACCGGATACAGATACAGATCTCCGCCGGTATTCCGGATCCATGCGCCGGGTTTCCACCGTACATAGTTGGTGCCTTCCGCATAGTCCCAGCCGATCAGCTTTGTGCCTGCAGGTGTCCAGGAAACGGATTTCGGTGCCTGCCAGTACTCACCGACATGGACCGTAACTCTTTTTCCATCTGCTTCCATGGTGTTGGAGTGGTTGTAGTCAATGATGCCGGAAGAAGGAGGATTGTCGCCTCCCTGGCCTCCGCCCTGACCGCTGCCTCCGCCACTGCCGGTTCTTACAAGATGCGGTGTGCCGTCACTGCCGAACCACCACTGGTTCTGATAATCATCGACATAAATGTAATAACCATCTGCACTGGTGTAGGAATACCAGTAGGTATAGTCATGAACATCGGTTCTCCAGTAGCTGCCAGCCGGATATCCGCCGGTCCAGCGCTGCGGCATTCCACCCGCTGCGAACCACCAGGTTTTTCCATAACCATCGGTATAGATGTTATATCCGCTTGGTGTCGTATACGAATAAACGAAGGTATAGCCTTTTCCGCTTGGTGCCGGAGTCGGTGTCGGAGCAGGTGTGCTTCCGCCGCCCCAGTAAGTAAGCTT
>JAEEGL016053867.1_pt1 | contig 15433 bp, 12 predicted proteins | sample 9134231 | NCBI WGS metagenome assembly JAEEGL01 (sample SAMN16246548, study PRJNA631951) | gut metagenome | biome: gut microbiome; feature: rumen; material: fiber-attached | host: Bos | place: Iran: Karaj | collected 2018-10 | reverse complement strand
TCAATGATGCTGTTGTTCCAATTATAGAAGCTGTTCACGGCGTGAAAATGCAAGGTATATACAGCTTATGCGAGTTGAAAGCTCCCCATGATTAGCTGTTCACGGCGTGAAAATGCAAGGTATATACAGCTTAAACATTGTAACCAACGCCGGTGGATAGCTGTTCACGGCGTGAAAATGCAAGGTATATACAGCTCTGCATCGTCCGTCAGTACAGGCTCCAGCTGTTCACGGCGTGAAAATGCAAGGTATATACAGCATGTACGTCATATTACATTCCTCGTCTCAGCTGTTCACGGCGTGAAAATGCAAGGTATATACAGCTGAGTCTGGATGGGGTTACTTCTGAGCTCTAAAAGTAGCACCTGTTTTTCAAGCGTTTTCCCATATTGGGAACGTTCTGGAGTCGGGTTCGTTCAAAACAAGCACAAAGGTAGTTAAAATCTTGCAGAAATGTGTGATTAAAAACAAAAATACATAAAAAATAACCTTAAAACATCAAAAACTTATCAAAAATTCATCATTCTCAAAGAAAAAGCATTACCTTTGTACGTCACTAATCGTATCTAAACATACAAACAACATCATTCCATATGACGAGATTCCAGAGACAAGAACTCATTGAAATGGTACTTTACATTCTGCACAAGACAGGTGGAACAGACCTTTACCATGTGCTGAAGATTCTCTATTTCGCAGAACAAAAGCATCTGTTGGAATGGGGAACCAAGATGGTGCCAGATGATTTCCATGCCTACGAATATGGACCAGTTCCAGACCAACTCTATAAAGCAATCCACAAAAATCCAAAGTATGGGCATGAGTTGCCGGAATTGTTTGCCGAGGCTGTACGATTTGCTGGTGACGATGCCCCTAATGTGTTGTTAGCCAATCGTGAACCAGACATGGAATGGCTTTCGCAAGCCGATTTGGAATGTCTGGATGCCTCCATCAGTGAAAATGGAGGTCTCTCCTTTGGTCAGTTATTGGAGAAGTCACACGATAAAGCATGGTTGGAGGCTTGGACGAATGCACAAGCGGGAAATGATGATACGATGGACACTGTTTCCATTGCTAGAGCGGCAGGAGCTGATGAAGGTTTGCTGGAGTATATTAAGGAACAAATGGAAATTGAATTGGCCCTCAGATGATGGAGATTTCTCAGACACAGCTTCAAAGTCTTGCAGCTGGCACTATTCAACCAGGCGATGTGTATCGTATGGTACTGACACCTCAAGAAGGTGTAAAGCCAAAGAACGACGGTGATGTTTCCCGTAACAAGTATTTTGTGGTTATGGGAGTAACAGAAGACGGAAGTTTGATTGGCTTTGTACTTATCAATTCAGAAATAAACCCAAACATATCTCCACGAGCCAGAGCTGGCCATTACAAGATATATGCTTCTGACTATTCCTTTTTACAGAAAGACCGTTATGTCTGCTGTAGTGATTTGAAGGAGATACACACCACCGATTTCTTTCAACGATTCAAGGGTGGTGCAGTAGGTACGATAAAGCCTGCACATCTGGATGCAATTAGAGGAATCATTGCCATGTCTGCCGATGTAAGCACAAAGGTTCTCAAAGGCTATGGAATAATATAGTTCGCTCGTTTTCTTTTCTTTCTCAGCCGATGGGAAATGACCACGCAACACAATGATGCCATATCCCTAATCTGTGATTGAGACGTTCCTCTTTCTTATTTGTTTCTAAACTTACACCCTTGCTTATATTCACTACAAAACAGTCCGTATGGACCTTTGCGAACAATTCCTTTGCTACATAAGGGACATTTTTCACCCACTTTTACCTTTTTCACTGAAGGCTTTCCAGATGACTTCGAGGTCGGGGGCGCAGCTGTCGGGGATGCAGAAGTGGATGAGATACTTCTTGATGGTGCATTTGTGTCTGATTCCTTTAACGTAGAGATCTTTAATAAGGAATTGTCGGATTTTACTTGATTGATAATAGATATAAGCTGCTCCTCCAGCTCCTTCATGAACAGACTTAACGTATACGTCCCTTTTTCTATGTCTCGCAATTTCTTTTCCCAACGTCCAGTCAGTTCTGGACTTTTTAGTAATTCATATTGTATCACACCCATCAAGTCTCTCCCTGTAGGTGTCGAAATAAGATTTTTCTTTGACCGTTCAATGTAACCACGTTTCAAGAGCGTTTCGATAATGCCAGCACGACTTGATGGGCGACCAATGCCATTTTCCTTCATCGCTTCACGTAATTCATCATCATTGACAAACTTCCCTGCCGTTTCCATTGCCTGAAGTAAAGATGCCTCAGTATAACGCTTTGGTGGGGTAGTCATCTTCTGTATATAAGATGGGGTATGCTGACCTGCCTCACCGATGCGGAAATTAGGAAGAACTCCGTTATCTCCTTCCTCCTTCTCTTTTTCATCTTCTTCGCTCGTGCGTACATTATTATATATTATACGCCAGCCTGGACTCAAAATGGTTCGACCCGTTGCTTTGAAATCTACACCGCCAGCGATACCAAGGACAGTGGTTTGAGCATATTCACAATTGGGATAGAAAACTGCACAGAAACGATGAAGGATTAAGTCATAGACTCTTTTCTCGTAATCTTTGATAGTATTGAGATTGGCTGTTTCGCCAGTGGGAATAATGGCATGATGGTCGGTTACTTTGCTGTTATCAAAGACACGCTTGCTTTTTGGTAGTTGCTTCCCGACCAACCCTTGGGCTGCATCAGAAATATTTGATAATTTCTGAATGATACCAAGGCATTTTGAATATATATCATCTGTCAGGAACTTGGTGTCAACACGGGGATAAGTTGTCAACTTTTTTTCATAGAGACTTTGAATCGTCTTCAATGTCTGGTCTGCACTCATTCCGTATTTCTTGTTACAATCCACCTGTAAGGCGGTCAAATCATACAGCTGTGGGGGCTGCTCTGAACCACGCTTCTCTTTGATGTCGCGGATGGTGAACGGCTGACCCAATGTCTGAACATAATAACGGTGGGCTTCTGATTCTTCGGTGAACCTGTCGTGAGTGCAACTAAAAACCGTATTTCTGTATTTCGTCACCAACACCCAATAAGGGGAAGGAGTGAAATTTTCTATCTCCTTGTCACGGGCAACAATCATTGAAAGAGTGGGGGTCTGAACACGCCCAATACTCAGCACTTGCTTGAAACCACCATATTTAATGGTATATAGCCTCGTGGCGTTCATACCTAACAGCCAGTCACCTTCGGCACGGGCTAAACCTGCCTGATATAGGCTGTCGTACTCTTTCTGATTACGTAGCTGCTGAAATCCTTGCTTGATGGATTCTTCGGTCAATGATGAAATCCAAAGCCGCTTGACAGGACACTTCACACCTGCCATTTCCATCACCCAACGCTGAATCAGTTCTCCTTCCTGACCTGCATCGCCGCAGTTGACAATACAATCAGCTTTTTTATACAACTCTTTGATAACCTTGAATTGTTTGCGTACTCCCTTGTCATCAATCAAGTTAATACCATAACGCACTGGAAGTATCGGAAGGGCTGACATTTTCCATGACCTCCATTCGGGCTGATAATCATGGGGAGCTTTCAACTCGCATAAGTGACCAAACGTCCACGTTACTTGATAACCATTACCCTCATAATAACCATCTTTCTTTGATAATGCACCGAGAACCTTGGCAATCTCTCCTGCCACACTCGGCTTTTCAGCTATACATACTATCATAATATTGTATTTTTTTGTTGACAATACAAAGGTCTGCCTTTTCATTCAATTAAACCTTAAATTGACCTCAAAAAGTCTCGGCAATAACGATTGAAGACAAAAAAGTCTCCAAACGCTGTTGCCGAGACTTTTCTGTTAAAAAATACAGCATATTATTTGGAAATGTCATTCCTTTGTAATCGCAAATCGCTCACAACGGTTGATTGCATCAATCTTTCGTCTATCTAAAATACATAAAAATATGAAAGCTACATTTAACTTCAAAATCAAAATCGACAACGGAAATGTTGATGTCATCCTCAACATTGAAGATTCTAACGAAATGGATATTGTAGTCATGGGACAACTCCTCAAAATCTTCGCAGATACGAAAAAGAAGGTGAAGGTAGCAGCGGAAAAATTTAGTGAGGATGGTGATGCGGAAAAACAAGAGGAAACCCTCAACAATGATCTTCCAGAAGATACTGTATCACCATCTTCAGAAAACTAATTCGTATATATAGAAGGTTTTTCATATAATCAAGTTTAGGTTAATAATTAGTTAGTTAGTAAAAGGTAATAATAAACCCTAATTGACAGGGTTGTTCGTGAGAATCACCCTGTTTTTCTAAACTTCTTTTCTCGAAAAATGAAACAAACATCTATCACATTTTTTTTAGGGGCTTTCTTGATGACAATGCCAATTAAAGCCCAAAATCATTCAAATTCTTTGAGATGGAATGACAATTGGGAAGTTGGCGCAGGTATAGAAGGACTGTCTTTCTTTGGTGATAATGAACAAGCATTAGAACTTTCAGGTAACCCTTTTAAAGCTTATCGCTTCACATTGTCTGCAGCAGCTCATGCAACGAAATGGGTGGCACCAACCTTCGGACTCAGAACGAAGGTGTCTGCTTATTGGGGTAGACATATCAAAGGCAACAACAAACAGGAGAACAAGACGAAGTTCTACGCCGTCCAAGAACACGCTATGCTCAATGTACACCAGATGAATGGAGACCCTTTACAGAAGGTGTGGCATTTCATCCCGTATGCTGGCATTGGTTTCGCTCGTGACTGCTACCAGAACGACAATTCTCTTACAGCTACCATTGGTATCAATAATACTTTCCGTATCTCGAACATCATAAAGGCATACCTTGACCTTAATTACTCTGTAGCTAACCACTATAGATGGATGGCCGCTGAAACAGGACTCACCTTTAAACTCGGTGAACATAAATGGGACATTAAAAACTCTCCAGATTTTCAAGGAAACAATGCTGCCTACCAACTTAAACGATATGCACTTGTCTTCAACGACAAACGTGCAAACACCGTGCCAACAGGTATGACCATTGTCAGAAGAGGGAGCCTGAAAATGGGTGATGTTATGGAAGATACTCTTTGGGGAAAGAACATCCCTTCCAGAAATATCTCGGTGGATGACTTTTGGATGGACAAAACAGAAGTGACTAACGCAATGTACAGAGCTTTTGTAAACGATGTGCTTGATTCTATCATTCAAGCGAAAATGAAACTCCCTGAATTTATGGGCGACATGGAAAGGGTTATGGCTAGCCTCTATTCTACTAACCCAATTACTGGAGATAAAAGTATTGACGGTAGTCAACTGTATTATAAATATGAGACCTACAATTCCATTGAGGCTCTGCAGAAAAAATATCGTCATCCTGATGAAAAGACATTGATTTCCAAAGATACAGCCTATGTGGATGAAAAAGGGCTTATCGTCAGAGAGGTTATTGAACGTCCCTATACTGGAGCATACGATTTTCTGAACACATATATTGTTAATATTTACCCTGACACCACTTGCTGGGTGACAGATTTTCCTCGCGCAAATAACGAACTCTATACAAAGTTCTATTTCAATAGCCCTGAATATGACAACTACCCTGTGGTCGGAGTGACTTGGGAACAGGCCAACGCATACTGTGCCTGGAGAACGGAAAAAAGAAAGAAGGAACTCGGCAAAAATTACAACGAACAGCCATTCAGATTGCCAACGGAAGCGGAATGGGAATACGCTGCAAGAGGACGTGAACAAAATGAATATCCCTGGGCAAAAAAATATTCACAGAACGGAGCGGATGGATTCATGGCAAACTTCATGCCTGAAGAGGGTAACCTCACAAAGGATGGAAATATCATCACTAGCCAAGTCGGGATCTACCAACCTAATTCCAACGGTCTGTATGATATGGCGGGAAACGTCGCAGAATGGACAAGCACAGCCTATTCGGAAACTGGTGTCGAGGCCATGAATGGCATCAACCCGGAACTGACATATCACTCGATGCCCAATGACCCACCGCATAGACGAATGAAAACTGTCAAAGGCGGCTCATGGAAAGACCCGGCTAATCATGTTCAGGCTGGCTGGCGAGTCAAGGAACAGCAAGACCAACCTCGTTCTTATATCGGATTCCGATGCGCAAGAAGTCTGACTACAACCAACTCCGCAAAACCCGTTGTAAAATATAAAAACATAAGAAAGTAAATAGATTATTACATGAAAAGGTTTCAGTTCAAACATATCAACCTTATTGCTATCATCCAGACATGGATGGATAGCCCTAAAGGACTCTTGTTCCTCAACTATGCCTACAACTGGGGCGCAGCCATCGTCATACTTGGCACACTTTTCAAACTTACACACATGGCAGGAGCTGACATCATGCTGTGGTTGGGTATGGGCACAGAGGTATTTGTCTTCTTCATTTCTGGCTTCGACAGACCTTTCTGGAAAGAAAACAAGGAGGAGTGTTCTGCTGTAAATTTGAAAAGGGAAAAGATTCTTGACCTGAAGGAAAAAGAACCACAAATCGAGATGGAAATTAAATCAGATGATTTGAAAGGCTTAATGGAAATATGTTCATTGATGACACTTTCGGGATCTCAATTAACTAAGACTTTAAGACAACAACGGGATCTTTGCGATAAAGTGCTGAAGGAACAAGAAGAAAATATGGAAAAGGTACAAAGACTTCTTAAATGTTTCAACGGTATGCTCAATAGCATCCACAATGGAAAACCCGTTAACGCCTAAGGATATTCATTCTTTTTATTACATTTAATAATCACTATTTACATAAATATGATAAGCATTAAGAACAAAATAACACCCCGTCAGAAGATGATTAACCTCATCTATGTCGTGCTGCTGGCCATGATGGCACTGAATGTGTCATCGGAAGTGCTTGACGGCTTTGGAAAGGTGGATGATGGTCTAATGCTATCATTACAAAACGAGATACAACAGAATGAGGCTTTTTACGATAAAATGGAATGTGCCATGCACTCAAACCCTGATAAAACACGTGTTTGGTATAACATGGCAATCCAACTCAGACAAGAATCGAAACAACTGTTCTCGTTGACGGAATATCTCAAAGAGCAGATGGTAAAGGATGCGGATGGAAAGAAGGGTGATGTGAGGAACATCCAGCATCGTGATAATGTGGAGGCGACTACGCGCGTCATGCTCCAATTTGGAGACTCCCTCAAGAAAGCCATTGATTCTTACCGTATTTCCGTGCTCAACATGACAGAGAATGAGCAACTTAAAAAGAATGTGACATCGGGCTTCAATACGGACGTGCCAATCAATCTCATGGGCAAGAATTGGCAAGAATACCAATTCGAGAATGTGCCTGTTGCAGCGGCGGTCGTCCAACTCTCCAAATTGCAAATGGATATATGCAATATCGAAGGGACAATCCTCCAACAGCTACTGGACAATATTGACGTGAAGGATGTGCGTGTGAACGAGATACAGGCACTTGTCATTCCTAATGCACAGACCGTTGTACGAGGCGGCAAGTTCTCCGCACAAATCATTATGGCAGCTGTCGATACCACCCAACGTCCAGAAATCTATGTAGGTAACACCCTTCTGAAGTCAGAGCATGGACGCTACGAGACTATCTGTGGCTCCACGGGCGATTTCACCCTCAAAGGCTATCTCATCATGAAGAACGGTAACGGCGAAACCATCCGTCGCGAGTTCTCACAGCCTTACACGGTTGTGGAACCATCTGCAACTGTGAGTGCCACGCTGATGAATATGCTCTATGCTGGTTACCAGAACCCCATCAGTGTCAGTGTTCCTGGTATTCCGAACAATCGTATCAACCTTTCTATGACCAATGGAACGTTGACGAAGAAGGACGGAGGCAACTACGTAGCTGTGCCTTCTAAGGTGGGCGAAGACGTGACTTTCACCGTCACAGCTCAGAACGAAGGTCGCCAGCAAGAGATGGGTAAATTCACTTTCCATGTACGTAAGTTACCCGACCCAACTCCTTTCCTCCTATTGAAGGATGAGAAAGGCAATACGGTAAAATATACTGGTGGAGTTATCAATAAGGCTTCTTTGGCCAATATAGAACAACTTCACGCTGCCATTGATGATGGATTTCTCGAAGTTCCTTTTCAAGTTACAGGATTTGAAACTGTGTTCTTTGACGGAATGGGTAATGCCGTTCCACTATCGTCTGACAAACAGACTTTCACCAATAAACAAAAAGAAACCTTTCGTAAACTCTCCAGAAACAAGCGATTCTACATCTCCCACATCCACGTGACAGGCTCTGATGGCATCGCAAGAACGCTCAATAACTCAATGGAGGTCATTACAAAATAATTTCTCACATCAAAATCATCATCGTATGAAAAAGTGGACATATATCATTTGTATAACACTTACCGCACAACTTGCCTTTGGACAGACAATACGGGAGTTTCCTACATCACTCGACACGGAACAGACTAATATCGAGTGGCAACGCGACATCTATCGTGAACTGAAACTCAATGACAACGCTGGACTTACAAATATTCTGCCCACTATGATGCAGATGGTATTGATACAGCAGGTTCCAATTTATGAATATGACATCAATGGCAAGGAACAACTGACTAAGGAGGCACAAACAGATATAGCAGGTGTTCTCCGTAACCTCGGTATCTATTATGAGGAACAAAAGGATATCATCATCCTTGACGAACAAGACAAGATTACGGATGAAATAGAAATGTTCTACGTGAAAGAATCTGTCTATTATGACCTCGCTAATGGCTCATTCCGTACACAAGTCAAAGCTCTCTGCCCGGTTATCCTGAGAGACGACTACCTAACGGAAAATCTGACGAAATATCCACTTTTCTGGATGAATTATGATGAACTGATGCCTTACCTAAAAGATTGTATGGTATATGCCAATAATTTGAACAAAGCTGTGACGATGACTGCAAACGAGTATTTCAGTCGAAATCTCTACAAAGGAAATATCTACAAAGTATTCAACACTCAAGGTCTCAGCTTGTCACAATACTACGAAGATGAAGAGGATTATAATGCTGAACAACTGCGTATAGAAAAGGAATTGAAACAGATTAAAAGTAATACCTATCAACATCGTATATCTAAATAAAAGTTGTATGAAGTTTCACGGGAACAGAATCAGTATCATTGCCTTGGCATGGATGATAGTCACAACAGCCATGAAAGGTCAAGTCTTCCTCGGAGAAGGAAACGTTGCCAGCGTACAAGTTAAAACAAATACGCTTTACGACGCTGCACTCTGTCCGAATATCGGAACGGAAATCCAGACTGACCTCGGCATTGCATGGCAAATCGACTACATAGGTGCATGGTGGAACAGCGATGCGAAGCACCGATACTGGTCGAACTACGCCCTCCAGACAGAAATCCGGTATTATTTCAACCATACGTCGATGGATGCACCTTTCTCTAGACATCATCTCGGTTTGTATGCACAACTGGCCACCTATGACTTCGAGTTTGGTGGCACTGGATATATGTGTAGAGACCTTGATAAGTCATTTGGATTCGGAACAAGTTACGGCTACTCTTTGCCTGTCGGTGAACGATGGAACCTCGATTTCACTTTCGGAATAGGCTATTTCGAAAGCAAATACGAAGTGTATGAGCCGTACATCAATGACTATCGGAGAACGGACAGAAGAAGGTTGACTTTCTTTGGACCTACTAAACTTGAAGTATCACTGGTGTGGAACCTCAATAAACAAAACCGCATGAGGAACAACGTGCAATCTTATAAATCGTATATTCCATGATGAGAAAATTACAATACATATTAACATGCGTACTGATTATGACCTCCCTTTGTGCTTGCGAGTATAAGGACTTCATAGAGGATGAGGGCGATACAGTCAGCTTTAACGTTGATTTCGATTGGCAGAACGTGGATAGCATCCCTGCATCCATGCGGGTCGTGTTCTACCCTGATGATGCAGAGACAATGGCCAAAATGACACAGGGCTACCGAATCTTCGACGTACAAAATAAAATAACAGAGGTGTTCCTCCCTACAGGGAATTACAAAGCCATCGCTTTCAACAATGACACGGAACACTTGACAACTGAAGATTACGGTATGTATGGCCTTCTCTATGCATCGACCATCAATTACGAGTCAAGAGGTATTTACGATAAACCGAATGTTATTGATAGTATTTATGACTTTCAAGACATTAGGGATTATCCAGACTACATGGTGCAAGGCTCACAGTCTTTCTCGCTCAATTTGGCAGACTATGACAAAGTGCTCACCTTTACACCAGACAGCATTGTGACAACCGTGAATATTACATTCAATGGCATTGGTGGACTTTCATGGGTCAGAGACATTCGTGGGGCTATTGATCTTACGATGAATAAACGTTTTCTGAATCGTGACGAATTGGAAGAACCTGCGGTCAATATGTTCAACTGCGAATATAACGACAGCTTGGTCACTGCTAAGTTCTATGTATTCGGGATGGAACAAAGCATCTTGCAATACCAACATAAGCTGACACTCTTCTTCTGGATGAATCAAGGTAAGGTTTTTGTGCCGATGACACTTGACAGTGAACGTATCACGTTTTACAGTGAGGAACCACATCGAATCTCGATGGGCGTTCAGATGGACTTGGATTTGAGGGATTTCTTCGCTGAAAGAAACGGGTTTGAAATAGAAGTGGATGAATGGGAGGACATCAGCATCGATGTGGGATTCTAATCTTGATGTGGATTTTATCTACATATAGTTTTTATCAACTTTATTTATTAACTTTTTAATTCTTTATTTACAACATGAAAAAAAATCTTTTCTTTGCATTCCTCATGGCAGGAATCGCTGCAACTACAGTATTTAGCTCTTGCAGCAACGACGATGGTATGGATGACGCTCCTGTTTCAGCAGTATCAGCTGATCCATACGTGAAGTTCAACATCAACACTCGTGGTACACTCGGAACTCGCGGCACTGCTACCACTGCGGCTAACTTCCTGAGCCGAATCAACAATTTTCAGGTATGGGGCTACTTCACTGGTTCTGCTACAGGTGAAGGTGTTGTAGCTGGCGCACGCTACGTTGGTGCTTCTGACGTTCTGGGTACAATCATCGACGGTGACGGTAGCGGTAACTGGACACACCACACCGCTACAGATGCTCAGTACTGGCCAGCTACGACCGCTCCACTGAACTTCCAAGCTATCACTCCTGCGTCGGACGCTTCGTTCACCATTGAGAACTCACCGTCTGACAATTACGCTCATGTGACCGCTGTAGTGACAGTGCCTACTACGGTTGAAGACCAGAAGGACATCATGTTCGCACATGCTGACGCTCAGACCTCTGAAACGAATGCAAAAGTGGTGTCGCTCACCTTTAGCCACGGTCTTTCTCAGGTGGTCTTCGCTGGCAAGCTCGCATCGAACAAAATTTCTGCTTCGGTGGCTAGCATCGAACTCGTCAACATCTACCAGAATGGTAAGATCGGTTTCTTCGGGACAAACGCAGCACTTAGTTCCACTACGACAGGGGCTGCTTCCACAACCTTCGGCGTGGGACTTGTAGAGGACAAGAGCATCACTTCCACTACAGCCAAGAATCTTACAGCTACAGATGGTGCGCTGCTGATGTTGCCTCAGACTGTAACACCATGGGCAACCACTGCTGGCTCTCCTGTTACGACAGCTGCTGCTGACGCTGCTCACAACGCTTACCTTAAAATTAGATGTACCATCATCTCAGGTGCTGTGACTCTTGTGGATAATGACTATGTGTACATTCCATTTAGTGTAAACTGGCAACAGGGTAAGAAGTACACCTATACACTCGTGTTCGGTGCTGGATCTGGCGGCTTCGACGAGAATGGTAACCCACTCGACAACATGTTGCCAATCTCTTACACCGTTGCAGCCGCTGACGACTGGACGGACATAGATGGTGGAAACATTTCATTCTAAAGTCACTCGCTAATTGGCTCTCGCCGATTAGGCTAAGGAAGAGAACGTGGTTACGCTAAACCACAACTAACCTTTTCTTTCTTCTTTCTAATGAGATTATGTACGGCGGATGGCTAATATGGGTTCATCCGCCGTTTTCACTACTAAAATTCATCCTGATCATGAGACAAAACAAAAGAACATGCTTGTTGACTTCGTTGATAATGTCACTTTCATTCATTGGATGTGCTCAATCGGAAGACTTGGAACAAGAACAAGAGAAGTTGGGTATATGCTTTATGCCCATGGATATGAAAGTCACAAGGGCAACATCAACTAATGTGGAAAATATCACAACCTTTGGCGTAAGTTGCTCCATCTACCCTGCTGCATCGACTTATACATCGGCTGGATGTGGGTCGTATTTCTACAATGAAGAAATTCAAGCTGAAACTGGCTACAGCGGCTATTATTGGCCTGGCACTAACTACCATGTGAGTTTCTTTGCCTATGCTCCTTATGGAAACAGTGCGCTTTCTGTTACATCAAGTGCAAATCAACTCGGAGCACCTACCTATACATACACGGTACCTACAACAATCGCTAATCAATTGGATTTTGTCACAGCTGACGTGAAAGAACATATCGGAATCTCTGACGAACCCGTACCGCTGACATTCAACCATCAATGTGCGGAAATTAAATTTAACTGCTATAACCAAGGATTGGATGCCATCACAGTACATTCCGTCGCCATTAAGGGCGTGAAATATACTGGAACATGTACAGATGGGGTATGGACGTTGGACAACAGCCTTAATTCATTATTGGTGAATCCTTTTATACTTTCGATGGAACAAAACATTGATGGCGATGAAACTGTGGACTTGACAGGAACTTCTAACCACTTTATTATGCTGCCACAGACCGTAATGTCTGGCACGGAAATATTTGATGTCTATGCCACAGTGAACGGGGCAACTAATCATTACTATTGGACGCTTGAAAATAACCTGACCTTGCAAGCTGGAAAATCATACACATTTAGACTGATTCTTGGAAATATGCTTTTGACAGTGGATGAGGAAACGCTGATAGAAGATTGGGAATGTGACTTTAATCAAGTTGTTTCCTCAACAAATTGGAACCATGAACAAGATAACATCTTCAACACCGATGATTGGGAAAATGAAACAAACACATCATTTGGTGCTGATGATTGGATTTATTAGATAACAAACAATAATAACTCATAATAAAAATTAGACAATGAAAACAGCATTTTTTAATTTTAGTTTGGCCACATTACTTTGCCTCACTTCATGCTCGGATGACTTAATGCCGACAAACAATGAAACAACCAAAGGACGTTCCCTCAAAATCGAAGTCTGTGAAGAACCAGCGGATGCTCAGACTCGTGTTGTGTATGACCACGAAAGAACTTCTTTTGAAGAAGGGGATGAAATTGGATTGTATGCCTACAGTGGAACAACTTGTGTAGCATCTAACGTGAGATTTACCAAGGAGGAAGATGGCAGTTGGACTCCAGACATTGATGTCCCGTACAACAGCAGCTATTCATACTACGCTTACTTCCCTTATAAATCCACTGTTTACAACGTCGGAACTTCAGGTGATGTTGATACACGATTTGCTAGTTTTATCAGCGATGCATCTAACTACTTTTGGGCGGCTGATCAATCTTCATTGGCAAGCTTTACTGCTGCAAATCTTATGATATCAGAAGGTACACTGCCTGTCATAGGAGTGGTGAAGTTCACGATGCAGCACAAAAGAGGACTCATCAATATAGGCAAAGAAATCAATAAATATTATTACTCTGATGCATCTGGCACAATGTATAGTGCAACACCTGTTTTCACGGGTAACATTCCTTATGATAACGGCGAATCATTCCTCTTTCTGACGAAACCATCTGTATCAACAACGGTCGGTGGCTATACCGAAAGTTTAACTGCAGGACAAGCGGTAGGACATGCAACGGCATGGTTAACTGGCACACCTACTTATACATATTCTACTTCTACGAATCAAGGTAGCTCATGGAGCAGCTTCTCTTCAACAAAACCTTCATGGCTCACTTTAGCAGCTATCACACCAAGCGGAGAAGCAACTACATTCATCGTAACAACTACAAACTCGACATCCACAACCGTTTCTAAAGGGACAGTAAACGGTCATGCATCTGTCGCAGCAGATGCAATACTACAAGCTGCAGAACCTGTCTCTAATGTTGACCTTTCTATGGTGGACAATGCTGGAACAGCTCGTGCCTCACGCACTACCGCAAATTGCTATCTTGTTCATGCACCAGGCACATATAAACTTCCTTTAGTTTATGGAAATGCCATCAAAAACGGTTCAACAAATACACTGGCATATCAAAGCAATACATCAGCCAATAGCTATAAACGAGATAATCTTGTCAATCATGCTGATGCCAATATTACAGACCCTTGGCTAAAAAACAATAGTGCCACGCCCGATGGAGCAAAAATAGTATGGCAAGATGTAAAAAATATGATTACGGATGTTGCAATTGGTGAAGGAGAGGACGAAGATTTCCTCACTTTCACGGTGAGTGCCGATAATATTGCTGAAGGTAATGCAGTAATTGCAGCTACGATGGGAGGAACGGTCGTTTGGTCGTGGCACATCTGGGTGACATCTCAGACACTCAGTAACTTGACAAGTATCGCAACTGGTTCTCACACTTATCAGGTGACTCCTGTAAATGTAGGTCAAGTAACAGGTACAATCAAAGTGAATGCTACTGCCTATGCTGGTGACCTCTGTCGTGTGAGAGCAACTGCTAACGGTGTGACCGTACAGTTCCAAGTGACTGCGAAGGATAATATATCGGGTGGTACTACGTATTATAATCCTAGTCCTTACTACCAATGGGGACGGAAAGATGCTGAATATCCTTGTACAGGGGCGTATAATACAAGTGGAACATTGGTCAGCACCCCTTCAGTCGTGTCTGGCGGATATTCAATTGGGACGACAATTAAGAATCCAGAGAAGCACTATTATTACAGCTCTAATTATGGCCCATATAATGAAAATAAGTATAATTATTGGGATATCAATCAGACGGGGACGGGTAACATAACTACCGCTACAAAGAAAACGGTTTACGACCCGTGTCCTCCAGACTTCTGTGTGCCGACAGGGAATTTGTATTACTATGCTAACAATAATTCAGGTCAGACGGCATGGCAATCTACACCTCCAGGGCGGAATTGGACTGTCGGTGGTGTCCCGGTATTCTTCCCTGCCTCTGGCTATCGTAACAGCTCGAATGCTTCCCTCTACAATGTCGGTTCCTACGGTTACGCATGGTCGGCTTCGGCCGACGGTGGCAACGACGGTCGTAATCTCGGCTTCGGTTCAAGCGGCTGGGACTGGGGCAGCAGCGGTCGG
>JAEEGL015305065.1_pt1 | contig 15433 bp, 17 predicted proteins | sample 9134231 | NCBI WGS metagenome assembly JAEEGL01 (sample SAMN16246548, study PRJNA631951) | gut metagenome | biome: gut microbiome; feature: rumen; material: fiber-attached | host: Bos | place: Iran: Karaj | collected 2018-10 | reverse complement strand
GTATTCATGGTGGCCTTCATGGTGTTACTGTTATTCCCGGTGTAGAAGTCGCTGCCGACGTAAGCGCCGGTCGTAATATTTGTGCTGTTCAGTCCGCCGCTGGTAAGGTTGCTGTCCGGCACGATAACGACGTGGTGCGTGGTGCAGGCCGTATCGCCGTAGTTGTACCAGTAGTCAAACGCCGCAATCCGCCAGTTGACGCCGTTGATTGTCCAGTAGTCGCCAATGAACAGATCGTCGAACGTTCCGGCGGAAATGGCCGCGTATTGTGCCGCGCTTACGCTTGTTCCCAGGTATTTCCCCCGGTAAATGCTGTTGTGATATCCCGCGTTCTGCGTCAGCGAAAGCCCGGGGGTGAACACAATCTTTTCCGGGTTTTCCAGAATCGCGGCAAAAGCCTTGCTCATAAGGCCCTTGTTGCTGCTCGTCGCCAGCTTGATAAATCCGGCCTGGATGGCTTCCGCGTCCGGGGCCAGCAAACCTTTCTGGCTCGTGGTCACAAGATCCGGGCAAAGTGCCTGCAATGCGGCGATGATGGCCGCTACGTTGCTGCCCTGCAGCTCAGTAATGTTGAAACCCATTTTTCCTGTTCCTCCTTAACTGAAAATGTATGTGGTTTTCTGCGTGGTCAGATCCGTGGTAATGGTCAGCACTTCGCCGCTCGCCAGCGTCCGAACCTCCGTAATCGTCGTGCTCGTCCGGGTATAAACGTCCGTCCGCATGGTGTCGCTGGTATCCACGTCAACGTGCGTCATGCCCGTAATATCGCCGTTCGCGTCGTAGGTGGGCGTCGCTTCGCAGTTCGGCAGCCCTTCCTCCATCAGCCAGTCCTGGTGCTGGGCCTGCTCAAATTCCAGGTGGGCCACGTAAACCATCGTGTCAATGTTGACCGTAAGGCTGCCGTTGTTGCTCACCGTCAGCACGCAGTTAAGGTCAAACAGAAATTCCGGGCTGTCGCTGGCCTTCGGAACGTCGATGCCGTTCGCGCTGTCCTGGTGCAGACTCAGCAGCGTTTCCGTGCCCGCCGCGCCTAATTTCGCCCAGATACCGATTTCGTGGGCCGTATATGCGGCGCTCGCGTGCGGGCCGACGCGGATTTTCAGTTTCCGTCCCGTTGTCCCGACCGGCGTATTGCTCACGATGCTTGCCGTGTCTTTCTGGGCCTGCAGCGCCGTCTGTGTCCGCATATTCGCGTCCGGCACATAGCCGCTGCCGACCGTCGCTTTCGTAATGTAAAGCGTTTCGCTTCCCCCGGCCCACGCCGCAAGCAGGGCGTTCCCGGCATTGGTGATAACTCCAATCCAGCCCATAAAAATAACCTCCGTTATTCTAATAAATACAAGGAGAGATTAACGGGCGCGTAATCACGCCCGCGTGACGCGCTCGCGCTACGCATGCGTAACGTCAGTCGTACATGATGCAATCCACCACAAGGGAATACCCGGTATCCACCACCGCGCACTCCACTTCGCAGGAGCTTTCGCCGCCGTTGAACACGATGTTCGCCAGTACGCTCCGCACGTTCTTGGCCTTTTCCACGGCCTTGCGGATCCACGCTTCGTTCTCGTCGCTCCGCAGGCCCGTAACCGTCACGTTGAACTCGCCCGGATCCCCGCCGAACTCCCAGAACTCATCCACCCGGCTTTCGCCAAAGTAGACTTTCAGATACTGCCTTACGCCTTCTGCCGTGCCGTGGAGCTGGTAGTTCTTCACCGCGTCCCGGATCCACTCCCGCTTGATATCCACGTCCGCGTTGTAGTCGTATAGGCAGTTGTATTCCCAGGCCAGCTCGTCAAGCCGCCATTCCGGCATTTCGTCCACGTCCAGGATCGTGTCCAGCGCTACCTTGCTCCGGGCCAGGAAGTAGTCCAGCCCGGCCTGCAGCGCCTTGGCGATGGCGTAGCCGTTCTTGTCCTGCAGAATGAACCGGGGGAAGATCCGGTTGATATCGTATGTCTGAATCATGCGCTCACCGCCGTTACTGTGATCGTTCCCTTGCAGCACTCTTCCGGGTCAATCTCGGTATACACCGCTGCCCCGCCGTCGAACTCGCTTCCCGCCGTGAAGGTAACAACCGTGCATCCGGCCTGGTACATATACGCTTTCAGCATATCCGGGTTGAACGGCTGCCCGATATGTTCATCCTGCCAGCTCTGGTATTTCTTCACCGCGTTGCTTACCGCCGTGGCAAGGTCGGTCGTGTCCGCGCCGCTGTAGCTCACGTTCAGCGTATAGGTCTTTGCCGTCGCAACCGCCACCGTGATATTGTCGGAAAGCGGCCTGGCGTCCTTCGGGCTGAGCGCCGCCGTAACGCTGTTGATAATGCTCGTCGGGTTTGCCCCGGCGGCCAGAATCAGATAAACGTATACATCCAGGTTGCCTTCGTTCAGCGCCCGGGCGTCAATAATTTCGCTGCTGGTTTCCTTGGCGATGCGCTCATACATTTCGCTCGTGCCGGTCGTCGCCGCCGCCAGTCCGTAGGTCTGGATCCGCGCCCGGTAGGTGTCGTCGTCCTCTTCGTTCTGGCCGCCCTCCGCGTCCGCGTTGACCGTGATGTTCGTCACGTTGTCGTCCTCCGGCGGCACCAGCAGTTGCATTTCGCTGCCCGCCGTCAGCCCGTTGCCCTTGGCCCCGGCTTCCGTGCAGACGATATCCGCCGTCTGGCTTCCCGCGAATCCCGTATAGGCGATATCCTCCGCCGTTTCGTAGATTACGCTGCCGTCCGCCGTCAGCGGAGTTCCGGCTGGAATGACGCCCGGGGAGCCGGTCGCCCGGAAAGTCAGCGTCACGTTGGCCGTTGCCTTCTCCGCCTGGATCCGGTAGCAGTTCCGTTTCTGCCCGTAGATATCCAGATATTCGCCCACCGCGTAGCGCAGCGTGTCCATTCGCAGCGCGTTGTCGATTCCGGCAAACGCCTGCATGATAATGCTCTGCACGCCCCGCATCAGCATTTCCTTTTCGTCACCCGGATACAGCACGTCGCCGCCTGCGTCCAGGTAGGCGTCAATCATGGCGTCCCAGATGGCGTCCGGGTCGTATGTCAGATAGTGGATCTCGTTGTCTTCCATGACCGTTTCCGCCTCCTTTATTGCGCGTCCTCAAACGCGATTTCAATTACACAGTGAACGATGGCTTCTCCGTCGTCGTCCAGCTCTATCCACCCTTCCACAACCTCCGCGTCCGGTTCCCAGAGCATACACCGGTCAAGCTCCTGCACGATAATGGCTTCCGCTTCGTCGTAGGGAAGGTCAAAAATAGCGGGGTTCAATCCCCGCTGCCGGTCGTATGGAACGTCCCCCTGCCGGAGTGTGATAAGGTTCTTCGCGTTCCGTATCGTCCGCTCCGTCATGTTGCTAACCATCGTACACTCAAAGTCCAGCGGTGCGGGAGCGCTGGTAATTTCGTACATGGCCATTTTTCCCCGCCCCCTTTACTTGAGTAATGCCACCGGCTTTGTTGCCAGAGTCACCTTGTTGGTTGTCCCGCCAGTCTGCGACGGCTTGATAGAGTCAACCTTCTTCTGCACATAGGAACTCGCGTCCTTCGCGTTGTCCGTCGTCTGGTTCGCTTTGTCCTTCGCGTCCGCCCGGCCCTGTGTCTGGTTGCTGGCCTGGCTCTTGGTTTCGCTGGCCCATTGCGCGTTGCTTGGCACCTTCGCCCAGGCTTTCTTCCTCGCGTCGTCCTTGGATACGTTGCTGTATCCGGTCACGCTCTGCACGGCCCCGCTGCTGCCGCTGTAGTACACCGTCACGGAGAATTTGTATCCTCCGCCGCCGGAAGGGCTTTCCGGGCTGCTGCTGCCGTCGCCCTTGCTGCACTGTTTCAGCGTCATATCCACTTCCGCGCTGATCCAGGTACCGTTCGGGGCTGTCACAATGTTCTTGACCGTCGCCCCGGTACCCATCATCTGCGGTGTAAACAGCTTGCTCCCGTTGTTGTATACATAGCTCTTCGCGCCGGTTCTCGCGTCTTCCGCCAGGTGCATGGCTATGGCCCGCACATCCGATACGCCCAGGCGCTTGTCCAGGATCGCGGTAAACTTGACTTCGTAACCCCCGTCGTTCTTCTTCTTGACGTATTTGTTCCCGCCGTTGGTTTCGTCCTCCGTTTCGCAGCTCGCCGTAATCTGCAGGCTTTTGTATCCGACAACCTTTGTCGGCGTCACATAGAACTGGTGCCCGTTCCATTCCAGCAGGATATTGCTGGAATTGATCGTGGAAGGGCTTGGAGAGTTGGAGCCGGATCCGCCGCTGCTCGTCTGTGTGTTTGAACCGCTGGACGTGTTCCGGTTATTGTTTTTGGCCTTCGCTTCCGCCGCCTGCTTTTTCTTGATAACATCCGCCACGCCCTTAACCGCCCCGGCAACGGTGCTGGCAACGGTCTTTACGGCTGCGGCTACGCCGCCGATGATGGACGTTATGCTGGTGGTTTTTGTGCTCTGCTTCGCCGGGGTGGCCGCCACCTTACTGACGTTACCGACGAGTTTGCTGAAAAAGCCCATCTTCTCACTCCTCCCACGGAGCTTTGGCCGGTAGTTCGTCCACCGCGTCCGTTAAATCAATCTGGGGCAGGAGAACGGCTTCCTGCCCCGTGAATACGGATAAATCCGTAAGGTGCGGATTCGCGCACATCAGTTCTGCGGCGTACTTCTCGTTGCCGTAAACCTCCCGGGCGATACTGTCAAACGTTTCGCCGCCTGCGGTGTTGTACTGATAACCGCTCATTGTCATTCCGTATCACCCCTCTAAAGTTTATGCGTACACTTCAATGCTGTTGTGCAGATTCATGTTTTCAATGGCGCTCTGTACGGCCTTCTTGACGACGGCTCCCAACCGGGCCTTATCCTTCGCCAGTTCGTCCGCCACGCCCGTTGCGTCGTTCGCGTTGATAACCGGGCTGTAGCTCTGGATATTGACGCTGATTCCGCCACCGGCGTTCAGTCCGCCATTGGTCGCCAGCAGTTCGCCCCAGGTGAACCCGCTCGCCGCCGCTGCCGCCCGCAGAAGGTCAGCCGTCCGCTGGGTGTGTGCTTCGGGAATGGCCCATTCCGGCCCGGCTTCACCGAACAGGGACGGTGTATCGGCGCGTCCGCCCTCCGCGAAACCGCCTTCTCCTTCTCCTTCGCCGGTTTCGTCCTTCGCCTTGTAATAAACCCAGGCGTACTTGTCCGGCGGTGTCCAGTCGTCAACCGCGCTGCTGTCCAGCTTCGCTTCCGTATCCACCTTGATAGGCGGATGCGCGGAAAGCTCGTCCAGCTCGCCCTGCAGTTTTTCCAGCTCAGCCATTGCCGCTTCAATTTCGGCGTCAACTTCAACTTTCTGGTCTTCCAGTCCGCCTTCGCCGTTTACCTTTGTCCAGTCGCGGTGATAGCCGCCAGCGTCCGTAAGGCCATAGTTGTTGGCTTCCATTCGCTGGTTTGCGGCGTCAATTTCCCCGGCAATCTTTCCCTGCTTTTCCTGCAGGCTCTGGATATAGGCGTACTGCTGCGCTACGGCGTCCTGGGCCTGTTCCATGGCCCGCCCGTACTTCGCTTCCGGCGTAATCCGGTATTCCTCAAACTCGCCCGGGCGGATGCCTAACCGGTAAGCCGCCAGCCATTCCGCCGCCTTCGGACTCATCTGGTCAATGCCTTCCACGTCGGAAACAATGCCCGCCAGATCGTATTCGTTTTTGAGCTGTTCTATGTTCTGATCGACAAATGCCCGCTGCGCGTCGGTCAGCTCGTTGTTGTAATAGTCAAAGATCTTCTGCTGAGTCGCCGCGATATTGGAGCTGCCGAACAGATCCGCCACCAGGCTGTAAAGTCCCTGGCTTGCTTTCGCGTCTGCGGACATCATGCCCGCGTAGGCTTCCGGCGTCCCGTTACCGAATGTACCCATCATGTACATTCTCTCAAACCAGTCCGCCCGGGCCTGGTTCTCCGCGCCTTCCATGCCCCGGTATTCCGCTGCCAGCCGGGCCATTTCCGCCCAACCTCTTCTTACGTCGCCGTTACCTTCCGGGTCATAGAACGCCGCGAGCTGTTCCAGGCTCCGCTTCAGCATACCCTGGTTTCCATTCAGCCGCAGGATTTCATTTCCGGCGGCCCCGGGGGCAATAATACCCATCTGGGCCATCCGCATAAGGTTTTCCGCGTCCTGGAAAAGAGCGCCCGTATCGCTTGTGCGGAGCGCGTTTTCCCATCCGCGCATGAGGATATCGTTATAGTCGCCTTCCCAGGCGGCACGCTTCGTGCTGTATTGCCGCTCCGTTTCCGCGATAAGGGTGTTGATATCAACCTCCGCCGGGTTCACCAGTTCGCCCGTCACAGGGTTAATGAACTTCTGCCCGTGCTGAAGCGCCCAATCATAGTACGTCTGCAGCGTCGCCTGCAGATCCAGCATCTGGTCGTCCAGCTCTCCGAACGTGGCTTCCTGGGCGGCCTTCACTTCCTCGCTGAACTCCTCCATGCTTTCCAGGCTTACCCGCTGGCTCTTAATCCGCAATTTGTTGCGTTCAACGTCGCTGGGGTTCAGTCCGCTCATAAGGTCATTCATCTGATCCATGATGGACTGAATATTCTGCAGCTCTTCGTCCGTCAGTTTGTCGTCCGCGAAGGCGCTTGTCAGCGCATTTCGCAGTTCCCGGCTCAGTTCTGCGGCCCTGTCCTTCGCCGCGCCCATGCCGACTTCCAGCAGGGAAATAATGCTCGCGTAGGCCGGGTTGTTGGCCAGGTCTTCGTTGCTGTCCTCTTCCGTGTTGCTGTCGCCAAACAGAAGGCTCACGAAGGACATTTTTTCCGCCGTCGCCGTGGTAATGCCGGTCTGGATATTTGTAATCATATCCTCGCCGTATTGCTGGAATTTTTTCTTGTCGTCGTCCGTAAGCGTGGTACCGGCAATCATTTTGCTGGTCAGTCCTTCGGACAGGGAAACGGCGGCTTTGTCATAGTTCTGCTGCAGGGTATCAAACTCTTCGCTGAACTGTTTCAGATTGCTCAGCAATCCGGCCTTTTCGTCCCCGATGCCTTCCAGCGCTTCGTTGATCGTGTCCATGTCCAGCGCCATTTTGCCGAAGTTGTTTTCCAGCGCTATCTTGTTCAGCTCCGTAAAGTACCCAACCAGCGCCCCGATTCCGACAACCGCCGCCAGAATCGCCGTGCCGTAAGGCCCCAGAATACTGAACATCTTCATGCCGATACCGGCGGTAATCAGCGCCGGGCCAGCCGCCGCCAGGGACGTTGCCGCACCAGCGATTGCCGCAAGGATCGTCGGATCCGCTTCGTTCAGCGTGTCAATAAATCCGCCCAGGATATCGTATGCGCTTTCTACCGGGTCACTGAGAATTTCACCGATTTTCCGGCTGAACTCTTCCCATTTGCTCTTGAACAGCTCTTCCGAACCCATCAAGCCGCTAACCTGGATCCCGGCGACTTTCGCCGCATATCCTTCGCTGTCCGTAATCTTTTCAAGCAGGCCGTCGTAATCCTCCGCCGCCGCCTGCAATAGCGCCATAGCGCCCGTAATGGTACGCGTGGGGAAGATCGCGGAAAGGACTTTGTTCCTGTCCGCTTCCGACATACCCTTTGTCACTTCGTGCAGTTGTTTGAACGTGGTAAGGAAGGGCTTCAGCTCGCCGTTTTCCTTGTAGGCGCTGAATCCAACGTCTTGCAGCAGGCCGTAAACCTCTTCCAGTGCTTCCGCGTCGCCGCCTACCGCTTCGCTGATTTCGTCCGCTTCCACGCCCAGCCCTTCCATGGCTTTCCGGGCGTTCGTTGTCGGTGCAATCAGACGGATCATACTGTTACGCAGCAGGGTACCGGCGGCGCTTCCGACGGTACCGGTATTGGCCAGCGTGGCCAGCATGGTCAAAAGTTCTTCCGTGCTGTCGCCAAACCGGGCCGTCGCGCCCATCTTCTCCATGGCTTCGCCCAACTCGCTGACCGTCGTTGCGCTGCTGTTGGCCGCCATTACCCACTGATCGACAAATTCTCCGCTGTCTTCAAAGGCAATACCCGTGCCGTTAATGGTCTTGATAAGCATATCAAGGCCGCTGGACAGATCCGTGTTGCCCGCCTGGGCCAGAACCATAGCCTGCGGGATGCCCTGCAGCATCTTCTCATAGTCCCAGCCCGCGTGCGCGGCTTCACTGATGGCCTTCGCAACGTCGTTCGTATGGAAGATTGTCTGGCTGGCCCACTCCTGGGCTTTGGTATTCAGATCCGCGTAGGTGCGTTCAAGTTCGCTGGCGCTCTCCGCCGTGGCGCTCATCGCGCCCTTGGCTTCCAGCATATAGGTTTCGTAATTCTTGTAGATTTCCAGGCTTTCTTTTTCCCATTCGCCAACCTGGCCGCCCAACTGGCTGATTACGTATCCTAACTGCGTTACCTTGTCCGCAAGAGCGGTAAACCCCGACGTAGCCCGTCCGTTAAGGACTACTGTTGTGGTTAGTTCCTTACCCATGGTTTCACTTCCTTTACGCGCTACGTCACGATATTACTTATAGCTTATAAATGATCCGGCCTGTTCCGTCGCTGAATCCGAAGAAACAAACCTTATCGTCTACGGCCACTTCTGTTTCGGCCTTAATGCCGGAAAACACAAGCCCCGGCCTGTCATAACTCCGAACGGTATAAACCGCGCTGCTTCCGCTGCCGGTTTTTTCCGTCACTTGTCCTCTTTCCGCCTGGGTGCCCCATAGGGCCATACAATCACAGCTCTTACCCATAGCGCACCTCCCACATTTATCCCGAAGGGGTTCAAGGGGGCGATCGGAAAGCCCCCTTATTTGATTGTGTCAACAACCCGGAGCAGATTCACCGTGCTGGTTTCGTTGAAAAGGTCGTGCTCCACCTCGTCAATGATCCAATCCCCGGCGGCTCCGGTGTTCCCGTTGATCTCCGCCTTCTTCATGGCCGCGATACTTGGGTCAAACTGAACGTTGATCCGCAGCCGGTCAGCTTCCCGGTTGTGCATCAGCAGGATGCCCCGCGCCCATCTTCCCGCCGTCGTTTCGTCCATGGCCGGAAGGCCGGTGATAATCTTCTGGGTTCCTTTGTCCGCGTTCTCGTCCTTTGCCGTAACCTCCGCCCACGGCGTCAGCACGGTAACGGCGCTCCACTTTTTCGCGGGCTGGTGCACATAGCGCACGCCTTCCTGCTCCGCGTCCAGTGTCCAACCGCGCACGGCGGCGCGGCCCTGCGCGTATTCAACGCCGATTCCCCGGAAAGCCCCGTTGTAGGATTTCAGCGCAATCCCTTCCCAGGTGCATAGCCTTTCCAGAAAACCCGCGCAACCTTCGTTCTCTCTCTGCAGATAGGCATACTTCACGCCGCTTTCCACGCCGTAAAGCCCTTCATTCATGCCGCACTCCACGGCCAGCCGGTGCAGGATCGTTTTCAGATCCATATCCCGGTAACTGTCCCACGCCTTCCGGGCCGCCTTACTCGGCAGACTCGTGGCGATAAGCCGGTACTGATCTCCTTCCGGCACAAGGGTATTGACGTACATAACGCCCGTTTCATAGTTCCCGCTGTTTACCTGGATAATATCGTCCGTTTCCGGCTGCCAGCGGTGCCAGGCGGAAGGGCGGGCGAATACGATTTCCAGCACGTCCGCTTTTCCGTGGCTCGCGTTCTTGTGCGTGCACGCACTTGGAATCACGTACCGGCTGATATCCGTTTCCTGGTATATTACTTGCATCCGCCGCCCCTCCTTTCCCGGTCACTCTTCCTGGGCCGCTTTCTTGGCCTTCATCACTGTTATAAATGCTTCGCGCATCAGCTGAATCTGCCGCCAGCTCAGTTGCATAAAGTCTGTAACGCTGGTATGCGTCACGACGGATAGTTCCATGATTATTTCGTAATACGTGCGTTCCCCGCCTGGGAAGATGCGACGAAAAAAACCGTTGCGAGCTGCACCGCCTTTACCGCGTCTACGCTGGAAAGGCCGCGCCGTACATCCTGCGCGTCCACGCCGGGCGTTTCCTTTCCGGCGGAAGCAATGAACAGTTCAAGTGCCTGCTCGCTGGTAATGCGGAAGGCGTTCCCGCCGTTGGCCGCGCCCCTGTCCATCGCCCGTACCATTTCCGGGCCGCCCAGGTTTTCAAAGTCGTATTCCAGTTCGGTGATTTCCTCGTCGTCAGCCATAAAGGGTTTGAACAGTTTCAGCTTGCCTTTGCTCAGCTCTTTCACCGCTTCGTCCGGGTTGTTCAGCTCCGGCCCCTTCTTCTTGGCCTTCTTCGCGGGCTTCTTTTCTTCGGCGGCTTCCTCCGCCGCGACCGTCTTTTCAGTTTCTTCGGTTTCGGGTGTGTTGTTCTTGATTTCCTCGCTCATGGTTTCATGCTCCTTTGAATAATGATTTTTCTTTTTCTTCTTTTTGCCGGTCAGAAGGGCAGATGCCCGAATGGTTCCAAAGGGGCGACCGGAAAGCCCCTTTGCCTTAATGAAAAAAGGGGGCAAATGCGAACACGTATTCGTATTTGCCCCCTTCTCTTGCTTTAGTTCAGCATATTCTGAACAACGTTGGTAACGTCTTTGCCGTTGAACTTGATCGTGCCGGTCATAATGTCCACCAGCGTGGTGGTCTTGCCGTCCATGATCTTCTCATACCGCAGGACGCTGTACTTGTCGGTGCTGCCCAGGGGGTTGCCCGCCTGCACGGTGCCGTCCTCGGTGCTCTTGTGAACACCCGTCACGCGGTACTTCACGGATTCATGCTCGATCTCGCCCTTGGCGACGTTGTAGCGCTGCCGGACAAGGCGGAACTCAATGGTATGCTTTCCGCTGTCACCCAGGCGCTCGCAGTTGACGCCGTTGTTGTGCGCTACGGAGAACTCCATGGAGTTTACCTTGACGCTGTTCGGCATGGACACGACGCCAGCCAGTCCGGCGGCGTCAATGTCAACGGTGGGATGTTCCACCGTCGGGAGGGTAACGCTCGTCACGTCCTCCACTGTCCGGCCATTGTCAATCAGCCGGTGGTCTTCGACGTTGTTATAAACCTTCTTCGGCATGGTGTTTTCCTCCCTTCTCCTTAATCAGCGCCCATGAGCGGCTCAAAGTACGTGGCGAATCCGTCGTCCACCCAGTTCACCAGAACCGTAAGGCTCTTGGCAATCGGCGTGGTGGTCACGTCGAAGATGAACAGGAAGTCGCCGTTATACATATCGCTCTTCGCGGCTTCGCTGGTATCCAGCGTGGCGACGCCGTAGGTCAGAGCGCCGATCTTCACCAGCGCGTCCAGACGGCTCTGCTCTTCGGCAGTAATGCTCTGGATATCGTTGGCGGAAAGGGGCTGATCCACGTCATACACGCGGCGGGCCTGGAAGTCGTTGCTCAGATAGAAGAGCATCATGTAGTTGGTTTCGGAAACATTGATGTTATCGCCGTTCACCTGGTCGTATTCGGCGGAATGAGCGCCCCAGATCACCCAGCGTCCGCCCACAAACGCGGCAGAGCAAATGCCGTTTTTGTTGAGGTTTTCGTTGATGTACTGGTCGTCGAATACCTTGCCGACGCTGGAAGCGCCCAGCCAGAGGTTGGCGACGATTCCGGCGGCGGTATTGCTGGCGGTGTGATACGGGATCCCGTCATTCTCCGCCAGGAGCTGCAGGAAGTTCGCGCAGCGGATCACGGAAAGGTGATACTTCTTGCTGTCGGTGCCAACCACCATGGGGAACGAAACGGTTTCGTTCTTCTTGGTGTAGCCGTTGGCGTCCTTCCAGGTCTTCGCGCTCGCCATGGTAACGGGCGTGCCGTTGTCGGAAATCGGGATATCCGTAAACATCCAGGCGTCCCAATGGCCGTTGATCTTGAGAGAGAGCGTCGCCATGGTCGCGTGGACGGCGGGCACTTCGCTCCAACCGGGGGCCATGAAGATGGCAGGAATCACGCCGCAGAGGTTGTATACGTCCTTGATGGCGTACAGACCGGTGTGGGTGCCCGCGCCGTCGTCAGCACCGATAATATCCGTGCTGGTAATGGCGGACACGGTGACGGTGTAGTAGGTGATATCCAGCGCGGCGCTTCCCAGAGCGCCAGCCGTCAGCTCCTGGATGATAATGGACTTCTTCGCCGCGTTGTAAACAGCGGTGTAGTCCGTGCCCTTCACCTTTTCCACGGGCGGGGTGTCCTGGGTCTTCACAACGATGGTGTCCAGGATCGCGTCCTCGCAGTTCGCAATGGTAATCCGTCCGCTGGACGGGGTAGCGGTTTTCGTGGTCACAGTGGAAGACTTGTGCGTGCTCTTGGGATCCAGCACGTTAATCATCACCAGCGGGCCAACGCCAGCCAGCTCCAGGAAAACGTGCATCGCTTCGCACAGGGAGTATTTCGCCCAATCGTCGCTGTATCCGAAGTATTTCTTCGCTTCGGAGATATCATTGACGAGGATGGGCTTGTTCACGTTCCAGTCGCCGTTGTCGTCCGGCAAAAGGTTCTGAACGGGGGCGGTGCCGACGAGCACCACGGCGCTCTGGCTTTCGGTCGCTACGCGGGTGCCGATTGCCTGCTGATCGCCATACGCGCCATGCAGATAAGCCATAGGTGTGTCCTCCTTATTCAAGTAATTTTTCGATTTGGTTGTTCTGTGCTTCGTCCGCGTAGCACTGGAAAGCTACGTTGACATAGCCGTAGTAAAGGGGCCGTTTGTCCGTGATATATTTCTGGTCAGCGTAAAGCCCGTAGGTCATTTCCGCTTCGTTCAGAAACAGATCCGTTTTCGGGATAAACTTCTCGCCCAGCAGCGCCGCCTTGAAATCATCTATCCAGTTGAGCAGCATATATAACCCGTCACGCGTGCCCTCACGCACGAGCTTCAGATCATATTCGCCGGTATCCTCCACCTTCTGGATGAATCCGGGCTTCCGCACGCCGTCTTCGTACACGGAGAAAAGCACCTGGCAGTTCAGCCCCTGGCCTAATTCCTGCGGGCGTGTAATCCCGCTGTAGCGGTCAAAGCGCTTTTCCTCCTGGTATTTGACATAGCTGTGCGTCGGCATGATGAGAATGGACGGTACCGTATACAGTTCATTCGGCATCTGCCACGCCTGGCCGTCTGCGGTTTCCTCCGGTCGCATCGGGAAATACCCGACGTAAACCTTCGGCTCCACCTTTTCAATTTTGGTAAAATCCATCCCGCTTGCCGGGGACTTCATCAACCGCCCTTTGCAGAGTTTGTTGTACGTCCACTCCGCGAGCCGGTCTAACCGTTCAGTCGTTCTCATGGGCCGCACTCCTTACTCCGCAATCTGTTTGGGCGAATTGGTGGAAAGGCAGATGGTGTAAATCCCTTCATTGTTCGTGACTTGAAGGATCTTCATGTGCACGTTGTCAAAGTACCCGAACTCGTTTGGTACCGGCGGTGTCCGTCCGGGCCAGTCCTCGTTCCGTACATGGAACAGCGTGTCAATCGTGTTGTTGTCCCAGGAAATATCGTTGACGTTGTTGTTTTTCCGCTTCAGCGCTTCGTCTTCTTCCAGCACGCACAGGAACTTTTTGCCGTTCCAGGTGTGTTCCGTCGCAAAGTGCTTCGCGTTAATGAACACCCGCAACCGATCTCCGGGAAACCGATCTCTCAGACTCACCGAACATCACTTGCCCTTCTTCTTCGGCGCTTCCTTCGTAACGGGTTCAGCGGCCTTTTCCTCGGCGGGCTTTTCTTCCGCTTCGGCCTTGGGCGCTTTCGCCGGTTTCTCCGGGGCAAAGCCAACGGCTTCTCCCTGCTCAATCAGCCGCATCCCGTATTCCGGGCTGGCTTCGATGGTGCTTCCATCCTTCAGCAGCAGCTTCTTCATGCTTTGCCTCCTTTCGCCTTGCTGGACGCTTTACGCGTCTTGGGCTTTTCTTCCTTGGGCGCGGTTACAACGCCAGAGAGCGCGTCGATTTCCTCTACTTCCGCATCGTCGGTTTCCACCTCTTCGGCTTCTTCCTCCACGGGTTCGGGAGCGCTTTCCGGTTTCGCTTTCGCCGCCTTGTCGGGCTTCTTGTCCGGCTTTACCGCCGCCGCCGGAGCGGGGGCGATTTCTTCAATCGCTCCCTTCTCAAGCAGGCGGGGAATGATTTCCTCCGGCAAGTCAGACAGAATTTCGCCCGGCGTAACAAGCCCCTTCTTCAAGGGGATATAGTGCCTTGCGACGTATTCCATCTGTTACCTCCCGAATTAAAGGACGTTGCCGACAACCCAACCGTCTACGTTGCGCGGTACGACGGTGGGACGGCTGGTGATACGGTTCTTGATCGCGTTGGACGCGATGGAGCCGTAGCGCAGCGGGACTTCCTTCTTGATGTAGGTCTTGTGCTGAGCCTGCGCGTCCTCCTGCTCCACCTGGGTAACGGGGCCGTGATAGACTTCCAGCATCCCACGGGAACCGGCGATAACGGTACCGGACGGGAGGATGTCCTTCCGCTGGCCGTCGTCGTCCAGGAACTTGCCGGACAGGGAGTAGATCTGCACGCCGTCGATATTGGTACCGACGAACCGCACGCCCTTGTCCAGATACCTGGCGTTGATATCGCCCGCTTCCGCGTTCTTCAGATCCAGCAGCTTGAGGAACGCGTCATTCGCCAGCATGGCGTTGGCAACGTCGGGAGCCACAACGATGATGTTGATGTTTCCGCCGCCGTCATAGGCCAGGTCATACATGGCCTTCATGTCGTCGTTGATCGTCGCGCCGCTCTGATCCCAGGCGGTACCGGGGGTGAAGGTGTTGGTGAAGCTGTAGTCAGCAACCACGGTCGGCACGCTGTCGCGGCCTTCGTTGGTGTACTGGAACAGGCCCAGCTTACCGGTCAGCAGCACCTGGCGAACCATGTGCTCACGGCGGCGCTGAATGGCTTCGCGCATTTCAACCTGGTCTTTGACCAGCATCTTGCGCTCGCGTTCCTGGGGCGTCATGGCTCCCAGAATCTTCTCACCGAAGGCGCGGCCTACCAGGTCGCTGTTCTCGATGATGCGTTCCGGGGCGATGGTGGCAAAGCCGATTTCCCGGGTGGAGTAGCCGTCGCGGGGCATCACAACGCCGCCAGCGCCGGGATGAACAACGGGAGCCATCCGCTCCGTGCCCTTGCGGAAATCGTAAATGGCCTTGTCGTCTTCCACGGGGGCGTTTTCATGGGCGAAAACGTCATACAGGAAAGTGTAGATCCGGGGCTGAAGCTCGATCGCGGCGAGCTGCGCCCGAGTGCTATAGATATCCATATCTTTTGTTTCTCCTTTCAAAATGGTATGAAAAAAGCGCCGCACAGTTCATGCGACGCGTAACGCGTACCGGATACCCTGTTGTTCAAAACAGGCATTGCCCGAAGGGGGCCTGGGGGGCGACCGGAAAGCCCCCCATGATAGGCGGATTAGGCCCAGACAGCGTACAGCACAACGTCCGCCGTCATGGTGATGGTGGACGCGGCGGCCTTGTCGGTACCGGAACCGTCGGCCTTGGTGTTCCACTTGCTGAAGCT
>JAEEGL014176325.1_pt1 | contig 15433 bp, 12 predicted proteins | sample 9134231 | NCBI WGS metagenome assembly JAEEGL01 (sample SAMN16246548, study PRJNA631951) | gut metagenome | biome: gut microbiome; feature: rumen; material: fiber-attached | host: Bos | place: Iran: Karaj | collected 2018-10 | reverse complement strand
CGCCGTCGTGCGTTTCCTGCAAAGCGGCGTCGCGGCGCGTATCCGCGCCGGGGCGGGCGTGCGGCGCGAATACCGGTTTTCACTGCTCTGTCCCGCGCGGGACTATGATCCTGCTGCGGCGGAGGACGACGAAGTGCTGCTGCAGGGTGTGGTGGACCTGTTTTTCGAGGAGGACGGCGCGCTGGTGGTGCTGGACTTCAAGACCGACCGCATCGCCCCCGGCGGGGAGGCGTCGCGCGCCGAGACCTACCGCGCGCAGCTGGAGACCTATGCGGCGGCGATCTCGCGCGTCCTGGGTCTGCCGGTAAAAGAAAAGCTGCTGTATTTCTTCGCAACGGGGGAAAGCGTCGCGATCTGAAGGCGCTCGGAACGCGGAAATAAAAATCTTTCTTCCGCGCGAAAAAACCCTTGCAATCTGAAAAGCGCTGTGGTATTCTATCAGGGCATTCCGCACGGAGACGGACTTTTCGCCGGTGCCCGGAAGGGTCGGCGGAGGGGAAGAAGGCTCCGGAGGGTAAAACAAAAACAAAAGGAGAAGCAAACAACCATGGCAAACGTCGTATCCATGAAAGCCCTGCTGGAGGCAGGCGTCCACTTCGGGCATCAGACCCGCCGCTGGAACCCCAAGATGGCTCCCTATATCTATACGGAGCGCAACGTCATCGACATCATCGACCTGCAGAAGACGGTCAAGAAGCTCGAAGAGGCCTACAGCTTCGTGCGCAGCCTGTCCGAGGAGGGCAAGACCCTGCTGTTCGTCGGCACCAAGAAGCAGGCGCAGGAGGCCATTCGCGACGAATCGACGCGTTGCAACATGTACTACGTCAATGCGCGCTGGCTCGGCGGCATGATGACCAACTTCAAGACCATGCGCAGCCGCATCGACCGCCTCAACCAGCTCAAGCAGATGCAGGAGAACGGCACCTTCGACATGCTGCCGAAGAAAGAGGTCATGAAGCATCTCGGCGAGATCGAGAAGCTGGAGAAGTACCTCGGCGGCGTGAAGGAGATGAACCGCCTGCCGGGCGCGCTGTTCATCGTCGACACCCGCAAGGAGCGCAACGCCATCGCCGAGGCGCACAAGCTGGGCATCCCCGTCGTCGCCATCGCGGACACCAACTGCGACCCCGACGAGATCGACTATCCGATCCCCGGCAACGACGACGCCATCCGCGCCATCAAGCTGATCGCCGGCATCATGGCCAGCGCCATGATCGAGGGCAAGCAGGGCGAGGTCATGGAGGACGCCGTGGCGGAGAAGGCCGAGGGCGAGGCCGAGTCCGAGGCGTAAGAGACCCTAACGGGGCGGGGCAGGGCCTCGCTCCGTTTTCACGATTCAGATAATATTGTAGTAAGTAGGAGGATTTGAAAATGGCATTCACCGCACAAGACGTAAAGGCGCTGCGCGAGATGACCGGCGTCGGCATGATGGACTGCAAGAAGGCGCTCACCGAATCCAACGGCGATATGGACAAGGCGGTCGAGTGGCTGCGTGAGAAGGGCATGGCCGCTTCCGCGAAGAAGGCGGGCCGCATCGCCGCCGAGGGCATGGCCTACGCCGCCGTGATCGACGGGATCGGCGTCGCGGTCGAGGTCAACGCCGAGACCGACTTCGTCGGCAAGAACGAGAAGTTCCAGGACTTCGTCAAGGGCGTTGCCGCGACCGTCGCAAAGGAGAACCCCGCCGACCTCGACGCGCTGTTCGCGCTCAAGTTCAACGGCGGCGAGCGCACCGTTCAGGAGCAGCAGAACGAGATGGTCCTCGTCATCGGCGAGAACATCAAGGTCCGCCGTTTCGCGCGCTTCGCGGAGAACTTCTCCGTTCCCTATATCCATGCCGGCGGCAAGATCGGCGTGATCGTCAACCTCAAGGTCGAGGGCGGCGTCGACGCCACCGAGATCGGCAAGGACGTGGCGATGCAGATCGCGGCGCTGAATCCGCGCTTCTGGGACAAGAGCCAGGTGACGGACGAAGTGATCGAGGAAGAGAAGAAGATCATGCTCGCCCAGATGGACAACGATCCCAAGATGGCGGCGAAGCCCCAGCAGGTCAAGGAGAACATCGTCAAGGGCAAGCTCAACAAGTTCTATTCCGAGAACTGCCTTCTGCAGCAGGCGTTCGTCAAGGACGGCGACGTTTCGGTGGAGCAGTACATGGAGAAGGCCGCCAAGGCGCTTGGCGGCAAGGTGACGTTCGTCGACGCCGTCCGCTTTGAGAAGGGCGAGGGCATCGAGAAGAAGCAGGAGGACGTCGCCTCCGAGATCGCGACGCTCGCCGGTCTCAAGAAGTAATCGAAAAAACCAAAGTCGTCACGATACGCGGGACGCGCGGGCTTCGGCCCATGCGCCCCGCGTTTCTGCGCCAAAACAGGCAGGATTGGAAAAATAATCGTGCGTTTCCGCTCCAAATTGTGTATAAGTGTGCGATTGAAAACCATATCCCGCCGTGGCATAATAACCCCAAGGAGCTGCTGCGCGGCGGCGGCAATACGTAGCGGGGGGAGAGAACTTCCATGAAGGACCGTATCATCTACTGCATGAACGACATTGCCGAGGTCGGCACGGCGCGCTTCCGCAAGGGCTACACGCTGACCGATTCCGTGGAGGAGGCGGCGGGGATCCTGGTCCGCTCGGCGGATATGAAGGAGATGGCCTTCCCGCCCGAGCTGCGCGCCATCGCCAGGGCGGGCGCCGGCGTGAACAACATTCCCATCGAACGCTGCTCGGAGCAGGGGATCGTCGTGTTCAACACGCCGGGCGCGAACGCCAACTCCGTCAAGGAGCTGGTCGTCGCGGCGCTGCTGCTGGCGTCGCGCGACATCATCGGCGGCAGCGAATGGGTGCGTGAGAACGCGGAGGATTACGCAATCGGCAAGGACGCCGAGAAGATCAAGAAGAATTTCGCCGGGAACGAGATCATGGGAAAGACGCTGGGCGTGATCGGCCTGGGCGCCGTGGGCGTGCTGGTGGCAAACGCCGCCGTCTCTCTCGGCATGCAGGTCCTCGGCTACGACCCGTATCTTTCCATCCAGTCGGCGTGGCACCTGAGCCCGATGGTCAAGCAGGCGGAAAGCGTGGAGGCGATCTGCGACAGCTGCGATTATATCAGCATCCACGTTCCCGCAACGGACAAGACGAAGGGCATGATCGGCGAGAAGCAGATCGCGCGGATGCGCGAGGGCGTGCGCTTCCTCAACTTTGCGCGCGACCTGCTGGTGGACGAGGAGGCAATGGCGGCGGCCCTGGCCTCCGGGCGCGTGCGCACCTATATCAGCGACTTTGCGAACCCGGTCAGCGTCCACATGAAGAACGCCGTCATCCTGCCGCACCTCGGCGCCTCCACGAACGAGGCGGAGGACAACTGCGCGGTGATGGCGGTCGACGAGCTGCAGGACTATCTCGACAACGGCAATATCTCGCACTCGGTCAACTTCCCGGAGATCCACGCCGGCGTGTGTGAAACCGAGGCGCGCGTCGCGGTGCTGCACCGGAACGTCCCCTCGATGCTCACGCAGATCACGAGCTTTTTCAGCGGCAGCGGCCTGAACATCGAAAACCTCGCCAACAAGGCGCGCGGCGAGTACGCCTATACGCTGCTGGATCTCGCCCACCCGATGCCGCGCGACACCGTGGAGAGCCTGAAGAAGATCAACGGCGTCATCCGCGTGCGCCGCATATCGGAGCAAAAGAACGCCTGATACAAAAGCCTATACTTTTTATCAGAGCTCCGTATAAACGCAGAAAAACGAACCGGCGCATCCCGTCACAAACGGGGTGCGCCGGTTCTGTCGTCTTGCTTCAGGCCTCGGGCGTATTGCCGAGAGGCTGCCCGGTCATGGGATCGAACGCGGGGGCATCGCTGGCGGCGAGGGGCTGCCCGGTCATGGGATCGAACGCCGCCGGCGCGACCATGCCGAGAGGCTGCCCCGTCATGGGATCGAACGCCGGAGCGGTGGGAGAGGAGTCCAACTGCAACTCAATGGGGGCGCTCACCTCGCGGGCGAGGTCGCTGGCCGCCGCGGCTGCGCCGGCCTCTTCCGCCGCCTGGCTGTAACGGGCTTCCTCCGCCTCCTGGTGCGCGGCGATGCGGCCTTCCTCATGCGCCTGCTGCGCCGCGGCGCGCGCTTCCGCCTGCGCCTGGGCAACTGCCTGCGCCTTATCCTGCTCCGCCCTCTGCAGTTCCTTCTCCAGCACCCGCTTATTGTGCTTCTTTTCGATCGTGTGGACGAAGTGGACCACGAAAAGCACGATCGTAAGCACGATGCCGATCCAGCTGACGAAGGGGATCGGGAAGAGCGTCTTGAGCGACCAGTAGCCCTGCTGCATGCCGAGGAACAGGAACACCACGGACGCGGCGAGCGAAACGCCGAACAGCAGCACCCACAGCACCGACTTGACCGCAGAGTCCTTGCGCACCAGCATATAGCTGATCAGGAAAAACAGCGACAGCAGCATCAGCGCCGGATACTGGGCGAAGAGAAGCAGTTTCAGATCGATCATGATCCAGCCTCCTTTTACAGCGTGCACTTGCCGCGCGCAAGATACTGACCGTCCTGCCCGCCGACGACCTCGCCGCGGTCCACGGCCAGGCGTCCGCGCAGATAGACCGAACGGATCGAGCCGGAGGTACGGAAACCCTCGAACGGCGTATAGCCCGCCTTCGACGCCAGCTCCGCGCCGCGCAGCACGTGGTCGGCGTGCGGGTCGTAAACGACGATATCGGCGTCGCTGCCCGGCGCGATCGCGCCCTTGCGCGGGAACAGGCCGTAGAGCTTCGCCGGGTTTTCGCTCAGCGCGCGGCACATGCCGGCGAGCGAGATGCGCTTTCCGACGACGCCGGCGGTGTAGATCAGCTCGCCGCGCGTCTCGACGCCGGGAAGGCCGCCGGGGATCTTCGTGAAGTCCTCGCGTCCGGCGTCCTTCTGCGCCGGGGTGAAGGAGCAGTGGTCGGTGGAAACGGTTTGCACCTCGCCGCGCCGCAGCGCCAGCCAAAGCGCGTCCGCGTCCTCACGCGTGCGGATCGGCGGCGCGCAGACGAACGAAGCCGCGCGGGCGTAATCCGGGTCGTAATACACCGAGTCGTCCAGCAGCAGATACTGCGGGCAGGTCTCGGCGTAGACGGTCTGCCCGCGCCGCCGGGCCGCCGTGATTTCGGCAAGCGCCTCGCGGCTGGTCGTGTGTACGATGATGACCGGCGTATCCGCCGCCTGCGCGATGCGCAGCACGCGGTCCACAGCCTCCGCCTCCAGATAGTCCGGGCGCGCGAGCGGGTGGGACGAGACCGCCGCACCGCGGCCGGCCGCCTTCAGCTCGGCGATCCGCGCGTCGATGACGCCCGCGTTCTCGCAGTGGAAGCCGCAGATGCCGCCGCGCTCGCGCAGCGCCTTGAGCGCGCGGTAGATCTGCTCGTCCGGCAGCAGCATGGCGGGGTAGGTCAGATACATCTTGAACGAGGTGATCCCCGCGGCGAACATATCGTCCAGCTCGCGCTCGATGCCTTCGTTCCAGTCGTCGATGGTCATGTGGAAACCGTAGTCGCACCAGCATTTGCCGTCCGCCTTCCCGTGCCAGAGCTTCAGCCCGTGGGCAAGCGTCTCTCCCTTGTTGGGGCAGGCGAAATCGACGATGCTGGTGGTGCCGCCGCGGATCGCCGCGCGAGTGCCGCTGTCAAAGTCGTCCGCCGTCGTGGTGCCGGCCACGTCGAGGTCGAAATGCGTGTGCGCGTCAATGAAGCCGGGGAAGAGATAGCAGTCGCTCACGTCGACGAGCTGCGCGTCCTTCGGCGCGTCGAGCAGAACGTGACCGACCTTCTCGATCTTCCCGCCGTCGATGAGCACGTCGGCGCGGCGGCTTGTGCGCCCGGAAACGACGAAGCCGCCGCGAAGAATGGTTTTCATTGGCTCCACTCCTTTGCGTTCAAATAATTCTGATTTTAGCATATCACATTTTCCGGCGGATTTCCATAGAAAAAATAAAGGGGAGACGCCGTCAGGCGCCTCCCCTTTACAGAGTGGATCATTGATAGAGATACGAATACTTGTCGCGAACGGTGAGAAGAAACTCAAGCAGCATCGGCGGAAGGTCGGTTTCCTTCGCGTCGAGGTCGTATTCCTTCACGCCGCCGAACAGCCGCACGCGCGCCTTGCCGTCCGCGAGGAACAGGACGCCGGCGTTCTTGCTGTCCTCCATGTCCTCCGCGGTCTGGAACAGCGTGAGCTTGTCGTGGCAGGGCTCGGAGGAGTAGGGGCAGAACTGCGTGCAGTTGCCGCACTCGTTGCACATCTTGTCGACGTGCAGGATCTGGTGCGAGTTGTCCGCGAGCCGGATGACCACGTTCGCGCGGTTGGGGCAGGAGTCGACGCAGTTTTCGCAGATCACGCCGCACTGCAGACAGCGCTCGCCCTCGCAGCACGCGTCCTGCTCCAGGGCGAGGACGCCTTTCTTCGCGGCGGCGCCGGGACGGCAGACGTACGCCTCCTCAGGGACGTCGTACTCGTGCTTCCTGCCGGTGACGGCTTCGGCGAAGGCGGCGGCGTCCGCGATGCCCTCGACAATGGTGGCGGGGCCGCGGTGCGCGTCGCCGGCGCACCAGACGCCGGGCACGTTCGTCTGGAAGGCGGGACCCTTGCGCTCAAGCTCGATGCCGTTTGCCGCCATGAGCGCGTCGTCCACCTTCTCGCCGACGGCGGAGATCACCAGGTCGCAGGGGATGGTGAAGGTCTCGCCGGTGGGCTCGGGGCTGCGGCGCCCGGAGGCGTCGGGCGCGCCGAGCTTCATCTTCTCGCAGGTCAGCAGACCGTCCGCCTGTTTGACGGGCGCGGCGAGCTCGATGAACTCCACGCCCTCGTCGATGGCGAGCCGGAGCTCATGCTCGTCGGCGGGCATCTCCTTCTTCGTGCGGCGGTAGAGAATGGCGCTGTGCGCGCCGGCGCGCTTGGCGACGCGGGCGGCGTCCATGGCGGTGTTGCCCGCGCCGACGACCACCACGCTGCCGGAGAGCGTCGGCTTGACCTTCGTCTTCATTTCCTTCATCCACTGGATGACGCCGGCGACGCTGCCCTCGATGTCGAGCTTTCCGGCCTTCCAGGCGCCGGTCGCCATCAGGATATGCGTGTAACCCTGCGCCTTGAGCTCCTCGACCGAGGGCGCCGGCGCGCCGCACCTGACCTCGACGCCGTACTTCTCCATCAGCGCGATATCCTTGTCGATCGCCTCGTCGCTGATGCGGAAGGCGGGGATGACCCAGCGCGGGACGCCGCCAAGCTTCGCCTCGCGCTCGAAGATCGTGGTCTCGATACCGGCGCGGCCGAGGAAGTACGCCGCGGCGATGCCAGTCGGGCCGCCGCCGACGATCGCGGCCTTCTTTCCGGCGACCTTCGCGGGGCGCTTGATCGACGCCATCAGCGCCGCGTAGCCGTTCTTCGCGGCGACGAGCTTGGTGTCGCGGATGTGGATGGACTCGTCATAGAAGTTGCGCGAGCACTTGTTCTGGCAGCGATGGGCGCAGATGGTGCCCGTGATGAACGGCAGGGCGTTCTTCTCGGTGATGAGCTTGAGCGCCGGGCCGTACAGTCCCTTGCGGCACAGCTCCAGATACTCGGGGATATCCTGATTGATGGGGCAGCCGCCTTTGCACGGCGCGGCAAAGCAGTCCAGCCAGGGCACCTGCTCCTTGCTCTTGCGCGAGGGCAGGGGCTTGATGGGCTTGCAGTGGCGCGGATCGCGCTGCGCGGCGGCGGCAAGGTCCGAGATGGCGGCGCTGTCGGTGCCGGAAAAGGCGCGGTAGGGCAGCGCTTCTGCTTTTTCGACCATCTGGCGCAGCCGGTTATAGCCGCCCGGCTTGAGGATCGTGGTGGCGACCGTGATGGGCCAGATGCCCGCCGCGAAGAGCTTGTCGCAGTTGAAATACTCCGCGCCGCCGGCGAAGGAAATGCGCATTTTGCCGCCGAACGCGCGGGAGATGCGGCTGCACATCTCGATGGTCAGCGGGAAGAGGCTGCGCCCGGACATGTACATCTCCTGGCCGGGCAGCTCGCCGCGCGTGGTGTCCACCGGGAAGGTGTTGGAGAGCTTAAGACCGAACTCCAGGCCCTTCTCGTCCGCCAGCTTCTGCAGCCGCTCGAACATCGGCACGGCGTCCTCCCACTGCAGGTCCTCGTTGAAGTGGTGCTCGTCGAAAACGATGTAATCGTAGCCCATGCCGTCGAGGATGGAGCGCGCGGTCTTGTAGCCGAGAATGGTCGGGTTGCACTTGACGAAGGTGTGCAGATGCTTTTCGGTCAGCAGATACGAGGCGATGCGCTCGATCTCCTGCGGGGGACATCCGTGCAGGGTCGAGACGGTCACGCTGCGCGAAACGCGGGGGGAGATGCCGTCGATATAGTCCGCCTCGGCGGGGAAGAGCTCCTTCAGGACGCGCTTGCACTCGATGAACTGCGGCGTTTGGGACGCGTCCTTCATGTTCTCGATGTAGGCGTTGACCTTCTCGCCCTTGATGCCGTCGAGGTCGTAGCCGACGGACATGTTGAACACGAAGCCGTCCGGGTCGCCCAGACCGTAGACCTTCGAGAGGACCTTGAGTGCGCACCATGCCTTGATATACTCGTCCTGCGCCTGCGGGACGGTCAGCTCGGTGGACCACTCCTGGTTGTAGCCTTCGTCCATGGCGAGGATGCAGGGGCGGGGCACGCAGGCGGCGAGCTCGGCGCCGTCCATCTTCTGGACGGTCTTGACCTCAAAGAAGCGCGCGCCGGCGAAGTAGGCGGCGATGATGTTCTGCGCCAGCTGGCTGTTGGGGCCGGCGGCGGGGCCGAAGGGCGTCTCGATCCGCTCGCCGAAGATGGGCAGCGTCTTGCCGGACGCGCGGTACGCCTTATGGACGCCGAACACGTCGCCGGTCTTCGCGTACTCGGCCACGACCCAGTTCATCAGGGACGCGAAGGGGATGGGGTACATTTTTTCAGACATGGATGGAACCTCCTTCCAAAATATCCGTCTATCAGTACGTGCAGTGGTTCAGCTCGCCCCAGAGCTTCTTCGCCGCCTCAAGGATGCGGGCGTTGACCGCCTCCTCGTCGACGCCGACCAGCTCGCGGTCCTTCATCAGCAGCTTGCCGTTCGCGATCGTCGTCTGGCACTGGCGCCCGGTCATGCCGAAGATCATGTGCCCGTCGATGTTCGCGTCGGAGAACGGGGTGAAGGGCTTGTAGTCCATCACGATGATGTCCGCCGCCGCGCCGGGCTTGAGGACGCCGAGCGGATCGGGGAAGTACTTCGCGCCGATCTTCGCGTTGTTCTTGAATAGCATGTCCGTCACCTCGCACCAGGCGACGTTGGGCAGACACGCGTTGCTGCGCTGGGAGCAGAGCGCGACTTTGATAGATTCCAGCATGTCGTTGGTGTAGGCGTCGGTGCCCATGCCGAGCAGGATCCCCGCCTTATACAGCGGCAGCACCGGGCAGATGCCGACGGCGTTGCCCATATTGCTCTCCGGGTTGTTGACGACCATCGTGTTCGTGCTTTTGATCAGCTCGATCTCGGCGCTGTTGACGTGGATGCAGTGGCCGAGGATGGTCTTCTCGCCGAGAATGCCGTGGTCCTGCAGGCGCTGCACCGGGCGGCGGCCGTAGTTCTGCAGGCTGTCGTACACGTCGTTCATGCCCTCGCTGACGTGAATGTGGTAGCCGGTGCGCCCGTTGTTTGCCTCCACCATGCGGTCGAAGGTCTTGTCGGAGATGGTGAACAGCGCGTGGCCGCCGAACATCGCCGCGAGCATGGGGTCACGGCGCTGCTCGCACTCGGTGATCCAGTCCGCGTTCTCCCGGATGGCTTGCAGGCACTTTTCCTCGCCGTCGCGGTCACTGACCTCGTAGCACAGGCACGAGCGGATGCCAAACTCCTTCGCGCTCTCCGCGATGGTGTGGAGCGTGCCGGGGATCTCGCCGTAGCTGGCGTGATGGTCGAAGATGGTCGTCACGCCCTGCTTGATACAGTCGAGGTAGAGCGCGTCGGCGCTCGCCTTCGTGCCGTCCATATAGAGATGGCGGTCGATCGCCCACCAGGTCCCGTCCAGCACCTCGTAGAAATTCGTCGGGTTGTTGCCCTTGATCGAGAGACCGCGGGCGAGGGCGGAATAGATGTGCGTGTGGGCGTTGATGAAGGCGGGCATGATGACGCCGCCCTTCGCGTCGATCAGCTCCGCGCCGGGATACTTCGCGCGCAGAGCCGCCTCCTCGCCGACGGCGACGATCTTCGTGCCCTCGTAGGCGACGGCGCCGTGCTCGTAATAGCCCTGCGCGCCCTCGTCGCGGGTGATGAGCCTTCCGTTGATGACCAGTGTCATGATGCGATCCTCCTTGAAATATTGATTGAGTCACCAGAGAATAAAAAGCAAGTGCTCCGCCGGGGCGGAAGGAACCTTCAGCCCGTGCGCGAAGCACTACGTTACAGCCTGCTGTGAAATTATTTATGGATACCCCGCGTTGGCCGTGTAGCGCCCGTTATAACCTGCACCCAAAGGACAGGTGGGTCGCCTCCGTCCGGCTTTACTGCTTCCAACGTCCAACCGGGCGCAAAGCCCGGCCGGGAGGCCTGCAAACCGCCATCCGATCCGGCATCCCTTATAACGAAATGTGGGTTATAGAAAAACGCTATCACGAACCACGCAGGGTATTTTTCCTGATAAAGGGGCTCAGATGACCGCCTCGCCCCCGGGAAGCGGCGGCGCGTCCTGCTCCGCCTGCTCCGTCTGTTCCGTCTGCTCGTCCCGCTCCGCCTTTGCGGCGGCTTTCGTCTTGGCGTCCTGCGAGATCAGCAGGACGTTCCCGCTGAGGAAGATGACGAAAAAGATCATAAAGATCAGCGCGGGCAGCGCCAGCCGACGCTTGTCGAGATACCGAAGGAAAAACCAGATGAACGCGAACAGGAGACCGATGAAGCCCAGCAGAAAGATCACCACGCTGAACTTCTCCATCAAAGCGCCCATGGCGGAGAAAAAGCGCCCGATCGCCGCGAAGATCGGTCCAAGGAACCCGCCCACGGTACCCAGTATGTTTTTTACAGCACCCATCTGCCGATCCCTTCTTCCGCCTGTGGGCTTTATTCCTCGCTGTCCTCGAGGATCTGCTCCATGAACAGATCGTACACGGTGTTGAGCTCGTCCTCGTCGGCGATCTCGACGAGCATCTCCTCGCCGTTTTCGTCCTCCGCCTTCAGGATGATAAGGCCAAAATCCTCCTCATTCGTCTCCTCGTCTTCCTTTTCCACGGGGAAGAACGCACGATAGACGACGCCGTTATGCTCCAGCGCGTCGACAAATTCCAACTCGACCTCCTCGCCGGTCTCTTCATCGACGAGAGTGATCAGATTGGGACCGAAGTCCTCGCTCATGGGAATCCCCTCCAAAGATCTTTGTGTGGTCATTATACACTATTCCCGCGCGCTGTGCAAGTGTTCTTTTGTAAAAAAACGCAAAGGATGAAAATATTTATTGAAAAGTTCATAAATCGTCACAAGCCGACAGGGAAAAATCCAAAAATCTGGGAAAAAAGCGGATATTTCGACTTGACAGGCGTGGTAAGATAGACACGTATGATACAAGCTGTGGTGGTATGCGTACCATCCGAATACAAAGAAAAGGAGGGCGCCGATATGGAGGGCAGCCGCACCGCGCCGGCAAAACGCAAGAAAAGTCGGATCACCTTCGGCGGCATCCTGCTTGGCATCCTGAAAGTGATCTTCACGCTGCTGGTGATCGGCCTGCTCACGGCGGGCCTGTTTTACCGCACGTTCATGCGCTACGTGGATACCGTGCTGGAACCCGAAATGGACGTGGACGCGTCCGCATACGTGCTCAAGCAGAGCTCCGTGATCTATTACGAGGACAAGGAGAATCAGCGCTGGGCGGAGCTGCAGAAGATCCACGGCAGCGAGAACCGCACTCTTGTGGACTACGAGGATATCCCCGATCACGTCGTCAAGGCGCTCATCTCCATCGAGGACCAGCGCTTTTACGAGCACAAGGGCGTCGACTGGAAAAGCACCGCCGCCAGCGTGCGCGACACGCTCCTGGGCAGGAACGCCCGCGGCGCGTCCACCATCACGCAGCAGCTCATCAAGAACCTCACGGGAGAGAAGCAGGTCACCATCCGCCGCAAGATCCTGGAGATCTTCCGCGCGCTGCGCTTCCACGAGAAGTACTCCGAGAAGGAGATCCTCGAGATGTACTTCAATCTGGTCTACTTCGGACACAACGCCTATGGGATCAGCGCCGCGGCGGAAACCTATTTCGGCAAGGAGGTCGGCGACCTGACCATCGCGGAGGGCGCCGCCATCGTGGGCATCACCCAGAACCCGTGGCAGTACGATCCGCTGCGCTCCGACTGGTCGCGCGAGCAGAACCGCAACCGCCAGCTCAACGTGCTGTACAAGATGAACGAGCTGGGCTGGATCAGCGACAAGCAGTACGCGGACGCGAAGAAGGAGAAGATGGTCTTCGTGGGCGACGCGGACTACGTCGAGACGAAGGCGGACGAGGAGTCTGCGTCCGGCAGCGAGCTGGATTCCTTCTTTGTCGAGCAGGTCTTCCGCGACGTGGTCGCGGCGCTGCAGGAAAAGGGCTACAGCAGGACCGCTGCGCAGGACCTTCTCTATACGGGCGGGTATCAGATCTACTGTACGCTCGATCCCAGGCTGCAGGAGATCGTCGAGCGGGTGTATGCCGACCGCAGCAACTTCGATTACACTTCGGAAAAAGGGGAAAAGCTCCAGTCCGGCATGACGATCATCGACAACCGGACCCACAACATCGTCGCCATTGCCGGGCGCGTGGGCGAGCGCCAGGGCGCGTTCGAGTGGAGCTATGCCGCCAGCACGAGCCCCTGCGGCTCCGCCATCAAGCCGCTTTCGGTCTATTCGCCCGCGCTGGAGGCGGGCGTCGTCACGGCGGCGAGCGTGATCGACGACTACCCGGTCCACAAGCTCAACGACAGCGCCTGGCCGGTGAACGCCTATTCGGGCTACCGCGGTCTGCTGACGATCCAGGACGCGCTGCGCATCTCGTCCAACACCACGGCGGTGCGCGTGTTCGAGCAGCTGACCCCCGCCGCGTCCTACACCTTTATGACGGAGAAGCTGGGCTTTACCTCGCTGGTGAGCGACGATATCTCGGCGGCGGGCGCGCTGGCGCTGGGCGGCCTGACGAACGGCGTTTCGACCATTGAGATGGCGGCGGCGTACTCCACGTTTGCCAACAACGGCGTTTACACGCGTCCGCGTACCTTCGTCGAGGTGCGCGACAGCTACGGCAACGTTGTGATCGACAACAAGCAGGATTCCTGGGTCGCCATGAAGGAGAGCACGGTCTACACCATGACCGAGCTGCTGCGCAACGTCATGAAAAGCGGCGGTACGGGCGCCGCTGCGGCGTTCCCGGGCATGACCATGGCGGGCAAGACCGGTACGACGAACTCGCGCCGCGACCGCTATTTCGTCGGCTATACGCCGTATTATACCGCGGCGTGCTGGTGCGGCTATCCGACGCCCGCGCGCATCAACACCAACGATAACCCCGCCGCCATCGCGTGGAACAAGGTCATGTCCCAGGTGCACGAGGGGCTGGAGGACGTCGATTTCACGACGAGTGCGGAGGGCATGGTCCGCGTCACGGTCTGCAACAAGACGGGCCTGCTTGCCGGCAGCGGCTGCGGCGCGACGCGCACGGTGTACGTGCCGCAGGGCCTTGCTCCGGCGATGACCTGCGACGCGCACGTGCCCGTGGACTTCTGCACGGAGGGCGGCGCTCCCGCGACGGAGTTCTGCCCGGAGGAGCTGCGCGACACGCACTGGGCGATCGACCTGTCCGCGCCGAACACCGCCGCCGGCTTCGGCTATACGCGCGAGCATATCTGGCGTTCGCTGAGCAGCGAGCAGTACGAGCGTTTTTCCGCCATGATGGAGGCGGGGGTGATCGATCTGATGCCGGACGGCACGCCGATCTACGCCAGTGACAGCGAGTATTTGCTCAGCGATATCGAGACGATGGGTACCTGTGTGCTGCATCTCACGCCGCCGGAGGAGGTGCCGCCTGACCCGTTTGATCCGCTGAATCCTCTGGACCCGAACGCGCCCTTCGGCCCCTATGACCCCGCCGATCCGAACAACCCGGTCAACTGGTTCGGAGACCCGACGCCGCCGCTGCAGCCGATCGATCCCAACCAGCCGGGCGGGACGCAGCCGGGCGCGGAGCCGGAGACGCCGGCGCCGCAACAGCCGGACAACAGCAACGCCGAGTATCTTGATGACTATCTGCACCTGAACGAACCGGAGCAGCAACAGCAGCAACCATAAGCGGACGAGACCCCGCGCGCCGTGATCCGAACGGTGCGCGGGGTCTTTTTTTGCGGGCTTGTTCATAGGATTCTCCGAAGGATGCGGAAGGGGGAAGCCCAAAATGTCGGGAAGAAGACGTTTTCGCCGCGCGCCGCGCCGAACCGCGGCGGCAGAGGCGAGGCCGGCGGCGCCGATCACGCTCAATTTACTGCGGACCGTGGTCTGCGGCGCGCTGTTCGTATCGCTGGTGGCGCTCAAGCTGCTGCTGCCGGGCGGCCTGGCGGGCCTGCGCAATACGCTGGGGAACTGGCTCGTGCGGGACACGGATTTCGTTTCCGCGTTTTCCGCCGTGGGCCACGCGGTATCCGGCGAGGGCGGCGTAATGGAATCGCTGGAGGACGCCTACGTCGCCGTGTTCGGCGAGCGCGAGGCGGTCGAGGCGGCGGGCGGAGCGGCTGTTGAGGCTTCGGAGGAAACGGACGCGGACGAGACCGGCGCCGCGCAGGAGGCGGAAACGGCGCCCGCGCGGGATTATCCCGAGCACGCGGCAGCGGCGCAGCGCGTGCTGGGATTCGACTGCGTTCCGCCGCTCGAAGGGGAGGTGACCTCGCCCTTCGGCTGGCGGGAGCATCCGGTCTCGCACCGGGAGGAATTTCACTACGGCGTCGATATCGCCGCGGCGGAGGGAACGGAGATCGCCTGCTTTGCCGACGGCACGGTGGGCGTCGTGGGCGAGAGCGTCGAACTGGGAAAGTATCTGACCGTGCACCATGCAAACGGCGTCACGACGCTCTACGCCCATTGCAGCCGGATCACGGTCAGGCCGGACGCGAAGGTCGCGCGGGGCGATACGCTCGCCGAGGCGGGCGCAACGGGCAATGCCACCGGGCCGCATCTGCATTTTGAGATCATGGACGGGGAGGATTATCTCGATCCGGCGTACTATATTTCCTGAACGCGGGCTGCGCGTCACGGCGGGCTTCCGGCTGCTGCTCGCCGCCGCGCTGTTCGCCGGGGACCGCGCGCCGACGGCGGCGGTGCTGCTTGCCGCCGCGATGCACGAGGCGGGACATCTTCTTGCGCTGCGGTGCTTCCGCGTGCCGGT
>JAEEGL013159617.1_pt1 | contig 15433 bp, 13 predicted proteins | sample 9134231 | NCBI WGS metagenome assembly JAEEGL01 (sample SAMN16246548, study PRJNA631951) | gut metagenome | biome: gut microbiome; feature: rumen; material: fiber-attached | host: Bos | place: Iran: Karaj | collected 2018-10 | reverse complement strand
GGGGACATCGTTTTTATACTGAGCCATGGTCAACAGTAGGTAGTAGAATGCCTTCTGTTCTTGATTCATGTCTTTGACGTCGATCGATTGAAGCGTCTGTAGTGCTTTCCTGTTCTCCTGTATGTTCAGCAATGAATCAACTGCCTCCAGTTCAGGATTGTGTGTTGATGTGTCCTTGCAACTACTTAAAATGATCAGGAAACAAAAGAGCAATGTGAAGGATAGTGCTGATTTTTTTGTCATCATCATGGATCACTATAGTTTTGATTAACTGCAAAATTACATCAAATAGCTTGAAAAACCGTTTTTCGTCTTTTAAAAATCGATTACTAAGTCCGTTTTTTAACACTTGAAATCACCCATTAGGCGATGATTAGATTTTTATTTTTTAAAACAATGATTTTCAATCAATTAAAGATCCCAAAATTAGGTGCAAATTATGCCCTTTTTCCAAAAATAGTAACTATCTTTGCGGTGTCCCAAAAACACCAAACCACTATCGAAGGTTCCTAAGGAAAATGAAACGATCTACCACATACAATTGTGCCTACATGGAGAGTCCTCCCGACTCCTTCCCTAACTGGTTTTTTACATCAAAAGAACCGTCCCTTTTTTAGTAATCCCTAATGCCATCTACAATTTTTCTTTTAAGTATAAACTCAGTTCCTCCAATAGAGAGAAAAAATGAAATTTTCAGTTATTATAGCGTTTTTATCATTTGTTGTTTTCATATTGTCAGGATGTGATGAATCACATGATGAATCTTTATTATATGAGAATGATGAGTTTTTATCATACTTGACAGATGATCATGATAATGTTATCTGTTTTAGTGAACTTAATTTGCGATTTAACTCATATGAGAATTTTTTATCAATGGCAACTCCTTGTGATGAATCGTTGATTCACTACAATGAGTACTATAACCATCGTCATGATTTCTTTGATGAAGCCGTATTTGAGCAAATCTGGGCAACTGGTTATAAAGGATATGTTCTTGTAAGTGAACTTCGTTGCTTGAGTCGAGACTCATTTTTTAATCCATTGTTAAGAATTTATTCAATTCTAAAAGATGGACAACTTATTGTCGTATTTGGTTATAGTTATAAGAATAGAGATGAAACAGATGAAGAAGAAAATAATTAATGCTCTTATTCTTGTTTCTCTTTGTGCTTTTTTTCTGTGTTTACATCGTTTCATGGAATGGAAGCATTTGGAAAAGAGAATATCAGATATAGTTTTATCAACTAAGACATATTCCTCAGTCAAGCAAAAATCGTTATCACTCCCCAATCGTATTAATATAGAGGATTACACCAATCGTTATGGGGATCCGATTAGAGAAAGAATTGTCTGTTGCACATCAGAGGAATATCGACCTCACTATATTGATGCCAATGATAGTGTTTTGTTATCAGTGCCTCGTACTTTGAGAGGTGATAAATCATGTTACATCTTAATTCTGGATTGGGAAACCCCCATGTTACCATATCCATTATTATCTGTTTACTTCGTTGCAACTGATGATCATTTCCAGCCAATATATGAAATTTATTATCATGATGATAATGATGTTTCTCGATTACATTCAGATTGCATATAGAAAAGCATGATGATTAATGTATTTTTTAAGCTTTTTATGACTATTAATTTAAATAAAACAACGATTAATAATCTGTTGGCGGGGTACTACATTACGATCGATGACCTGCTGGCGCTGAGCTATGACGGCAACCAGCTGGTGAAGGTGACCGACGGGTGCGATGCGCTGTTCTATGCGGGAGCGATGGACTTCAAAGACGGGGCTGACGTCCAGACGGAATACAGCTGGGATGCCAACGGCAACATGACTAAAGACCTGAACAAGGGCATCAGCAGCATCCGCTACAATGAGCTGAACCTGCTGTCAATCATCAATTACAGCGACGGCCATGCCGTGAACTACACCTATGCCGCCGACGGGCGCAAGCTGCGTGCGGATCATCTGGTGACTGTAGTTGGCACGCTGCCGGGCTACCGTGGCATCGGTGACCACAACCTGGACCCGCCGCCCCATCCGGGCGGTGGCGGGATTCCGCTGGACCCCGAGCGGGTGCTGCTGTGCCTGGACTACTGCGGCAATCACATCTACCGCAACGGCGTGCTGGACGGGAACTACTATAGGTGACTTCTATAAATTAAATTACCGAAATGTTTATCTTCTATGTTGACTGTATTTTGGATATCCATGTCAAGCTAATTTATAGTAGTCCCCTATAACCTGATGGGTCAGCCCGTGGGCAAGGAGGTGCCGACCACTCCCGGCATCTACATCCACCAGGGCAAAAAGATCCTTGTGCGCTAAACCCTGGTTGAAAACGGCTGGCGTCGTGCATAAGGGATAATGTTTAATGAGGCTGCGCAGCAGCATGCTTGAACACGAATTGCGCTGATTTTCACGAATTTAAACAAAAATAATCCGTGAAAATCAGCGTAATCCGCGTTTAAAAAACCAAAGGTTGTCCAAGTTGTCAACCAGGTTGTGCCAGTTGTTTGATTAAAGGCGTTAGGAGGTGATGTGGACGCGGCTGACGGTGTTGTTTTTGGGGTCGCGGGCTACCTGGATCTGGGTGGTGATGCGTTCCTTGAGGCGCTCCACGTGGCTGATGATGCCCACGCGGCGGCCGCCGATGTCGTAGAGGCGGTTGAGCGTTTCCATCACGTTGTCGAGGTAGTCGGCGCTGAGTGAGCCGAATCCCTCGTCGATGAACAGGGTGTCCACGCTGAAGACCTTGCCCGTCGTGCTCGACAAGGCCAGTGCCAGCGCCAGCGAAACCATGAAACTCTCGCCGCCCGACAACGTGTTGGCCGAGGTGAGGTCGCCTTGCAGAAGGTCTCGCACCACAATCACGAGGGTGCCGGGATTGACCTCTAGCTCGTAGCGGTTGTTGAACTGCCGCAGGTAGCCGTTGGCGCTGTGCAGCAGTTCGCCCAGGATATAGCTCTGGGCAATCTTGCAGAACGTCTTGCCCTCGGCGTCGCCCAGCATCCGGTTGAAGTCGGCCCATTGTGCGTGAACGGCTTCGGCCTTTTTGAGCGCTTCCATCTTTTCGCCCACGAGCCGGACGTTGTCTTCGTCGGCCTTGAGTGTCGCGTTGCGGCTGGAGATGTCGTCAAGCAGCGTCTCTATCTGTTTGTCGGCCTCCTGGAGAATCGCGGCGAGCTGTTCCGGGTCTTCCTGGTCGAACTGTGGTTTTTGGGTGGCGATTTCCTCTTGGCGTCGGGTCAGCGCCTGCACCTCGCCTTGCATGAGTGTGATGGCCTGGGCCAAAGCTTGGTGGGCCTGCTTGATGGCCTGGATATCGGCGGGTTTGTGCTGTTCGAGCGTGTTGAGCCGCTGGATGGTCATGGCGGGATGGAGGCTCATGAACTTGTCAAGCGCCTGTTGTGCCTGCCTGAAGTTCTCCTGTTCGGTCGTCATGCGTGTGCTCCACTGCAGGCTCTTGTTCTCGAGCGTGTTCCACAGTTGGCTCAAGCCGTCGGGAATCTCGGTCGTGGTGTGTCCATGATCCTCAAAGCCCTTGATGTTGGCTTTGGCCGTGTTCATGGCGGGCAGGTGGGACTTTGTCAGTTCGATGGCGTGCTCGAGCTGCTGCGCTTCACGCTCCTTGGCTTTGTAACCGCTGGCTTGCTGCGTCAGGGTGCCGATGAACCTGTCGTCGGTTGCCCGCTGCTGCCAGTCACTGTACACCAGCAGCTTGTCCAGTTCCTGGGTCAGCTCATTGAACTGGTTCTCGCTCGTCTTGACGGCTTCGCGTTGCTTGTCGATGCTGGCGCTGATGTTGCTCAGGTCGATCAGGGCCTTGTTGTGGGCCTGGGCTGCCATGGTGCTCTCGTTGTGCTGTTTCTTGATGCGGTCGTTGAGCGCTTGCGCTTGCTGGATGGTGGCGTTCAGGCGGTTGATGTCGCCGTCAATCTCGGCGATGAGGGACGTGGCGTTCTCGACATCGGCTGATGAGTTGGCGGCCTTGCCGCATGCCGTGAGCGAGGCTTGGATTTGTTCCCACTGGCGACTGCACTCGGCGGTCATGTCCTCGAGCGCTTGCCGCTTGTCCTTGACCTGGCCCTCGAGTCTGCCGATGAGCTGCCGGGTCGCATTGATGCTCGCCTCGGTGCCGATGACATCCTGCTTGGCCTGGTTGTATTCGGCCTGCAATTGCTCCAGTTCGCTTTGTGCCTTGGGGGCCAGCAGGTTGTGGATGACATTGCCGCACACGGGGCACTGGTCGCCCTCGTGCAGCGTCTTGTGGGCCTGCTCGATGAGCGCGTTCCAGTCCTTGTGCCGCTCGACGGCAGCCTGTGCCTTCTCCATGAGCGAGCGCTTGCCCTCGATGGTCGCCAGTGCCGTCTTGAGCGACGTCTGCTGGTCAGTCAGGTCCTGCTGGAGCTTGTTGAGTGTCTGCCCTTCCTGTGCCGCCGTGACGAGCGCGTTTTTATGGTTCAGCAACGCCTGCTTGACGGCATTAAGGGCGTCCTTGCGGGAGATGACCTGGTCGATGTGCAGTGCGTCATACTCTTGCTGCATCTTCTCGAGCGCCTGCTGGCATGCCGTAGCGGTGTCGAGGGTCTGTTTCACCTTCTCCTGGGCCTGCGGCAACCTGCCTTGCTCCTGCTCGAGGGCTTGGCTATAGGCCCCGATGTTGCGGCTTGCGGCCTGCCGTCTGTTCATCACCGACTTGATGGTGTCGATGGCGTTGTACATGTCCTTGTTGAGCTCCTCCTGCTGCAGGAAATCGCGGATGTTGGCCAGGGACTGCTGTTTCTGCTCCACATCGGTGACTGTGGCGCGCAATGAGGCGCACAGGCGGTCAAACTCCTGCTGCATGGCGGGCCGTTGCTGCTCCAGGGCCTCGATTTGCCGCTGGGCGTCGTGGATGGCTTTCTGCTCGCGTCTCGCATCGGCTGTGGTCTCCCAGTCATCGACGAGCTGCGCCTGGTTCTTGTGCTCCTGTCCTTGCGTCAGGGCTTGTTTATCGGCGAGGGCCGCTTTCTTCTCGGTGAGGTTCTTGTCGTTCAGGGCTTTCTCGGCGAGCCACAAGTTCATCTTGTTGGCAATGTCACGCCGCTGCTGTTGCAGGGTGAGTTGTGTCTTGAGTTCGGTAATCTCCTGATTGATGCGGCTCTTGTCTTCCTCGTTGAGCAGGACGATATTCTTGAGCTGTTCCTGCAGCCCGACGAGGTCGGCCTCTTTTTCCTTGAACTTGCGGTAGATTCGCTTGCCCACCTCGGCATAGATGCCGGTGCCGGTCATTTTCTCAAGGAGTCTGGCCTTCTCATCCTCGCCGCTGTTGAGGAACTCGGCGAACTTGCCCTGGGCGAGCACGACGGTGCGGAAGAACTGATTCATGTCCAGGCCAATGACGTCCTTGGCATACTTTTCCAGGTCGGTTTTTTTTGTGTAATGGCAGTATTGGACAGCTCCCTCGTCGGTCTGTATGGAGCGTTCCACGTCCTGGAGCTTGCCGTCGGCCTTCTGGCGGGCGCGATGCACGTGCCAGGTGGCGATGTAGGGCGTGCCGTTGTTGTCGTCGAAGGTGAGCCTGACGTCGGCACTGCCCGCGCCGCGGCGCAGCAGCTGCCTCACGTCGTCGGTACGGATATTGTCCATGTTATCCCAATCGGTGCCCTTGGCCGTCTTGAGGCGCGGGGTGTTGCCATAGAGGGCGAGGCACAGGCAGTCGATGATGGTCGATTTGCCCGACCCGGTCTCGCCCGTGATCAGGAACAGGTGTTCTCCAGCCAAGGGAGTGGCGTCAAAGTCGATTTCGGCATGTTCGATCGACGCGATATTGTCGATGATGAGTTTTTTCAGTTTCATTGTCTGTTCTCCTTTTCTATTTCATGGTAAACCTCGTTGAACATCGCTTGTTCCTGTTGGTTCATGGGCTCTCCGGTCTTGTCGATGAAGAATTGGTTGGCCACATCGAGGGGCAGCATCCTGTTGAGCTGCTCGACGGTCATCTGAGAGGCGCGGTGATATTCAGTCGCAGTGACGGTCTTTTTGATTTCGCAGAAACGGCATTGCTTGTCCTTCACCGCCTGAACAGCCTTTTCCTGCGCTCCGTGGGGCAGGTAACGGTCCACCTTCACGTTGAGCCTGATGTAGGACCGCTCGTTGGGGTTGATAGCCTGTAACTGCTGCAGCGCAGCCTCGAAATCCACGGGCTCATTGGCGGGTATCGTGTGCAAGGGCTTGATGTTTTTTATCTGTTTGGTGCTGATGACGGGCTGGCTGCCATGCGTGTCAATCTCGACGATGGTCACTGAGTGCTCGCACTGCTCGTCGAAGCTGACGGGCACCGGTGTGCCGCAGTAGCGGGCATGCTCGCTCACCTGCTGTGGGCGGTGGATGTGCCCCAGGGCGGCGTAGTCGTAGCCCGTGCCCAGGGTGGACAGATCGACACACTCCATCTTCATGTCGCGGTCGTGGCCGGTGAAGTCGCTGTTGCTGACGGCCAGGTGGGCCATGAGGACAACGGGCAGTCCGTTTGTGTTATGGGCATCGGCGAGGTCAAGCAGGGCCTGGAAATAGGCTTGCTGGCGCTGGGCGGTGTCCATGGGGTCATCGGTCGTGAGCGGGAAACTGGCAGGGTAGGCAAACGGCACGGCGGCAACGATGCCCTTGTCGCCCACGTTGACAAGATGGTGAGACAGGTCGGCCTTTCCCTTGTCGCCGCGTGCGATGCTGCCCACCACGGTCACGCCTGCGAGTTCCCACAGCCGCCTGTCGCTGTCGAGGCGCGAGGCGCTGTCGTGGTTGCCGGCGATGACGATGATGGCCATCGTGGGGCATGCGCGATGAATGTCGAGCATCGCGTTGACATACATGTTGACGGTGGCGTTAGACGGTGCTGCGGTATTGTAGATGTCGCCGCTCACGAGCAGCGCGTCGGGGGTGTGCTTGCGCACGATGTCGGCTAACTGCTGCAGGAAGTCGCACTGTTCCTCGCTGCGGTCATAGCCGTAAAAGTTCTGGCCCAAGTGCCAGTCGCTGGTGTGAATGAATTTGAACATGGTTAATGATTTGCTGATCGGGTATTGATTTTCTTGCCGTTTTTATCCCAGGTGTATATCCAGTTGCCCTTGCGGCTGGTGAACGTGTCGCCGGTGGCGCTGAGCACATCGCCCACATTGCTTGCCGAGAAGGTGTACAGCCGTTTCCCCTTGGGACTGTAGGTGTAAATCCAGCTGCCCTTTTTGACGAGATAGAACGACTCGCTGTAAGCGACGACCTCGCCCTGCGTGGTGCTGAAGGTGTAGATTTTCTTCCCCTTCTCATCGTAGACGTAATGCCACGAGCGGGTGGTCTCGATGTAGCTGATCTTTTGGGCTTGGACGGCAGTGATGCCAATCAGCGCGAGGATGAGTGTGATGAGTATTCTTTTCATGATGATATGTGGTTTTACTTGATGAGTTTTAACAGTTGTCGTTCGCTGGCGTGCGGCAGGATGCCCTTGAGGTGGTCCAGGATGCGCTGCTTCGACTCGTCGGGCGTGCGGTCACAGTGGCAGGCCTCTTTGCCCAGCAGCTGCTCGGGCGTGGTGAGCAATGCCCATCCCCAGCCATACTCGCGGTTGTGCTTGTCGCGGGGATAAACGAAGTCCTGGGTGACGATGCGGCACGCCATCTGCAGGCGCGTCACATAGCCGTCAAAGCGGCTGCGCATCTTCGCACCCGTGAAGCCGCAGACATGGCGCAGGTCTCGGGTGATGAGGCTGCCGTGCTCACGCAGGGTCATCAAGATGACCTCCTCGATAGAGCCTGGCGATGGGGCAGGGTAGGCATGGCGGCGGTAGTTCATGAAGTCGGGCCACCAGTCCATGCTGATGTATCCCGCCTTCTTGTCAAAGAATTTGCCGTACACGCAGCCGCCCTCGGTGACGATCGGGCCTTTCCACTTCCACATGGGCCAGTCCCAGCCGCCGTCGCTGTACACCACGTAGCGGCAATCGCTGTCCACCGCCTCTTCGGCCGAGAACCCGCTGATGCCGCTATAGAGCAACGGCAGGAACCCCACCTCCTGTATCAGGTCCACCATCTGTGTGGCATTATGTATCGTTCCACGTTGTAACATATCGATTGTTTTTTTATTCTTTAATTTCATGAATTAGCAGGCCACCAGCATTGCATGCGGCCTTGACTTCGTTATAGATTGCCTGGCATTGTTGCTTGTCCATCTTGACTCTGGTACCCACGGTAATCATGTCGTCGAGCGAGGGATTGCCGGTTCCGTTGATTGACGTGGCGTGTTCCCCGTTGTATCCCTCGGTACATAAAGTGAGGTCATAGGCTGGTGCCAATCGCCAGGTGTGATGTCCCTTATTGTCGTCGATAACCATGAAACTGAAATTCTTGCAATGGTCATCTTTGTTATCGGTCAGATAGTTGAATATCATGCGGCGATACATCTGTTCCACGTCATGATGGTCATGAGTGAGAAAAACGGTTAATGCAAGTAAATTGCCATAGTCCAGTATCGGGCTTGAGAGCGGCACATTAAGCAGTGCTCCGGCCGTTGCTGTGTGAATCCTGTTCCCCTCAAGACCTATGTCAAAACGACGTGACGCAAAATACCGGCTTTTCATTAATTTGAAATCAGGTACGCTGATACCGCATTCTTTTGCCACCTCGTTGTAGTGATATTCCTGTTGTCCGATATCCTGCGGGTCATAGGTGTGGCGGAACTTCACCAGCCAGTGGCCATCGTCATCCTTGAATACCGCCTTGGGTCGGGCGCCTCCACTGTTTCCGCTGTTGTACAGTAGCAGTCCGGCATCGGTGTCCTGCTGTTCCTGGAGAACCTCGAGTGCTTTTTGCTGCAGGATGTCAAAGTCCAATTCATCTTGCCTTTGCTCAATAAGCGTTTGGGGATGGTATGTGAGTGCGCCCATTCCTTGAGTGCCCACAATGCTTAACCTGTCTAATGATGAGAGGTCGGTATCATTAATGCCCACTCGTTTTAAGGCTTTGTGAAGCAGGTACCGTCCATACCCGTCGGGCAGACTGTCCTCAAAGATGCCGAAGTTGCCGTAAAACGGTTGTGACTTGGCGATAAAGATTCCTTGTTTCAGTGGCAGTTCCAACGGCGAGATGCTGAAGCCGTCAAGCAACCAGGCTTTATCATATTCAAAAGCACAGAGCTTGTTGTCAGGAGTGAGCGTTAGCGTTCCAACCCCCTGGCTACGGTATTTCACTGTCAGCTGTTCAACCTTTCTCATCGCCTGCTGCTTGCTCTTTTCTTGCCGGTGTTACGGCGGATTTGTGTCAATTCTTCCATCGTGGCATATTTGGGGGACTGGAAGATGCCCTTCACCTCGGGGGTATAGCCCAGAGCAATGGCCAGGGATATGAAGTTGTTCAATGAAATGAGCCCTTTTTGCTCGAAGCGTGCCACGTTGCTGGGCGATATGTTGGCCTTTTCAGCAATCTGCTCACGTGTCAAGTTTTTCTCAATGCGGCGCCGACGAAAATCATTGGCCAACGTCATGGCAATGTTTTCGGGAGTCTCCTCTATATAGGCATCAAGAAGAGATAATATATTAGCAGTATTACTGTCTTCCATGATTTATCTGATGAAATATTATCAGTTGCAAATTTACGATAAAAGAATGAAAGAAGCAAAAATAAAATGCAAAAAGAGAATAAAAGCGCTATAAAATCCCAACTATTTCATCTTTTTGTCATGAAGAACTCAACATAATTGTTGTTAGAGAACTGGAGATAACGTTGTCCATTCATATTGCTGATGTTGTCTTTTATTTGTTGAATGGATTTTTCGTCATAGGTATAGATTTCTATTTCTTTTCCGTTGTTGATATCGGGTTCAGACAGCATCGTGAAGAATTGTTGAAAATAGCAGGCATCAATACTACCCAGTGAGTGTCCGAAGAAAACAACTTTGTCGGCTTCCTTCAGGTGGGACAGAATGCTGGTTTCTCGGAAATTGAGTTGAGCAACCTTTTTCAAGAAAAATAGGTTGCTTGGAATCACACAATTCTCCTCCACACCTAATACGATGTTGCTGCTATACACGGTACCATGTACTTGATGAAAGTTCCTGTTTAAACGGGACCATTTAATAAAACCTTCTTTTGTCGGGTTCTCTTCCACAACATAGTAGGCAAGTTTGTCCAGGTCGGTATAGTTAAAGGAGTATATGATGGCCTTGGAATCCATCATTTCACTTAAAACCTTCTTTGCATAGGTTTTTTTAGACTCTTCTATCCGAGTCGGGTCAGCGAAGTAGGAGTCCATTTCATGGCTTAAATATTCTTTTAGTGCCAAGCAAAAAAGATCAAGAGCCAACTTATCAACTTCGGCATGGGGATAGTCATTTCCGTAATCTTTATAGGCTTTCATTCCGAATTGGCGTAAGACCTCCTCAAAATCAAACCATTTGTTGATTTTTGCTTTATTTAATTCCTCAACTAATGGCGAATAGACAGGTTCGACATAATCTGGCTTCGTTAAATAGGCATCGTGGAAGGGCCAAAAATCACTGCGGGCAAAGTCGCCATAACCGGTTTTTAGTCCCAGATCTAGGTCGAATCCATTTCCGATAATCATAACAACCCTCTTGCGCTTGACATCTTGTTGTAAGCAATCAGGGACTTTGTTAGTAGTGATTTTTACGATGCCAAGGCGACATCCCATTGCAGATAGAACCGAGTTCCAATCATCTACAGAGCTGTCGGCAGCATTTTGCTCCATCTTTAAGATTTCCTCTTCGTCCAGTCCCGAAAGAAAAGATAGCGCTTGCAGAGGGGTTTGTGTTACCTCCCTAAGCTTGGAAAGATCTTGTCCGAGTATTTTTTTATAATCGTCTTCCATGAGTGCTCCAGCGATTCCGCTATTTCAATCCAAATTGATGTTATTTAGAAATGAAGACAGAATACCCGATACTGTTATCCGTTCAGGATTTTGTCCAGTAGGGGGTAGATGTCCTGCTCCTGGTCATAGGGGTGGATATGGAAGTAGGGGTTGCCGGTGAGCATCGCCGACAGCTGCGTCTTGCCCTTGTCATAGAAGATGTGACAGGGGATGCCGTGGGCCTCGGCATAGGCCAGTTCGTAGCCCACGCCCAGCGAGGGGCAGGTACACTCACCGATCAACAGGTCGCTCTCGCGCAGCCATGCCGTGTCCTGGTCGTAGATGCGGGCGTCACGTTCGCAGCCCTGCTCCGTGAGGCTCAGGTTGCTCTTGCCCACGTGCTCGGTGAGCACGACATCGGTGCGCTGGATATAGGCGATAATGCGGTGGTACAACTCGGCATCCACGCGCCCGCCGCGTATCGACCCTGCAAAATAAATCTTCTTAGCCATATTATCATTCGGTTAAAATACAAAAATTGTCGTTGATTAAAAATCAGTCATTTTACAAAGTCCCAAAAGTTATTGGGAGTGATGACAGAGTATTCTGTTGGAGAATACGTCTTGATGAACTGTTCGGGCACACGTGATTTGGCACGAGGATTCCATTTGAACTCAAATGCCCGTATCATTCCATCTTCCTCCTCAATCAGGTCAATTTCTTTTTGGTCATGCGTTCGCCAAAAGTACAACTGGGCAAAACTATTGTTATACATGTTGCGCTTGATGCGCTCACTCACCATCATATTCTCCCACAGGGCACCAGTATCGGTTCTCAACTCGAGGGGCGCATAATTGGAGATGACAGCATTGCGGATGCCGTTGTCATAGAAATAGACCTTTTTACCCTTCTTGATTTCGTTGCGCAGGTTGCGGCTGAAAGAATCGAGACGGAAAACGACAAAGCATTTTTCCAGCAGGCCGATATAACTCTCTACTGTTTCTTTGTCAACACCCAAAAGATTGCTCAATTCGTTGTACGAGACTTCGCTACCCACTTGCAGGGCAAGAGCACGTACTAGTTTCTGCAGCACTTCAGGCTTTTTAATGCCTCGATAGGCCAAAATGTCCTTATATAAGTAATCATTTGCCAGCATTGCTAGTGTGCGTTTGGCATGGGCGGTATCTGTGACAACTCCCGGATAGCTTCCATAGATTAGTCGTTGTTGCAACATTCGGGATTCTTCACGTTCACTGGTTTCCTGGGCCAATTCTGCAAGTGACAAGGGATATAGCCTGTACTCGATTGTACGGCCTGTCGCCGGCTCATTGATGTCATTGGCTAACTCTAGTGATGAAGAACCCGTGACAATCACCTGGGTCGTCAGTTTCAGGTCGGCAATCTTCTTAATCGTCAGTCCGATGTTCCTGACTCTTTGGGCCTCATCAATGAAAACATATTGATAAGGAGAAATCAAGGCCCTCAGTTCGGTTGTACTTTTCTCCTCAATGAGCAAGACATCTTCCAAGTCATCGCAATTAAGAAAAAGGACGTTATCCGTGTCACTACTTAACGCCTTAATCATCGTGGTTTTTCCCACTTGACGGGCACCGAGTAACACGATTACCTTGCCGTGGCCGAAATCTTGTCTCAGATTGGATTCAATTTGTCTCTGTATCATGGGCTTAAATTATCGTCATCTTGGCAGCAAAAATAGATAGAATTCTATAAACCGCCAAATTTATAGCAATTTTTTCGGTTGTAATCGATAAATTTAGCTTAAATTTTCGGTTATAACCACTAAATTTAGTTTAAATTTTCGGTTTACTATATGCGAAATCGTCAGGGAGGGACGCGGGCGCTCCGAGATGTTATGGACTATGGTGTTGATGAAAATGGGCTGAGGCACTTGGCCCCAGCCCGGATTCATCCTAAATTCTTGCATCAATCGTTTATGGTACTTTTTGATTTGATTGCCGTGTTGCTTCACGGCACTCTTTGTGCAGTCGCACCGATATAATGCAGATATTATTTCCGTGATTTGATCGTCTTTTTCAACATCAGAGACTTGATGAGTGAATTGATCCCATTGGTTTTGGGTGTTGAGATATGGCTATCCCAGTCATCATCACCCCAATCGTCATCAGGCACCCAGTAGGTGGGATAACTGATGCCGTCATGATCTCCAAGAATTGCCAAAAATACCACACGTCCACTATTAGTCGGGGTTACATTTATTGATGCTAATTGCATGTTCTTGATATTCTGGCCATCTACCTCGCCCGAGAAGACTACTCCGATGCCCTCTCCAGGAAGGATGTAAGTGTCCTCGAAGTATATACCCATAGTGAACTTGTTGCCCTGACCCATAATGGTCATGTCTTCGAGATACACAATTTCTTCGGGTTCATAGTAGTCGGGTTCATAAGGGTCATAGAAAGGTACAGAGATTGTTGTAATATGGTTATCATATTGGTTCATGAACGATACAATCATCTTCCAGAACATTTCAAATTCAATCATGTATTCTTCGTCACCATATTCAAGCCATTGGTTGTATGGTCCGACGAATGCAATAGAATCGATGGTTTCCATAACATAGGTTCCATTAAGGACAGGAGGCTCGTCTCCATAGTTGATATTCATGCCCCACTTGGCCAAACTAGCCATGATGTCTTCGGGAATCTCACCAAAGTCACCATGGGGTTGTGGCGGAATTATGGAACCACTCAATATCTCTTCGATTACTGTGTTGATGTCGGCAATGGTCACTTCGCCATCACCATTCACATCGGCGTTTGCTGATGTGGAACTGTTCAATATTGCGTCAATGACAGAGTTGATGTCGGCAATGGTCACCTCGCCATCACCATTCACATCGGCATGAACCTGGGCGTTTGCAACCAATGGTACTGCCATAAGCGCTAGCAACAAAAAGAACGGCTGTAGTAATTTCTTCATAATTGTGACAGGTTTTAAAGTTATTGTTTTCTGTAATTGTTGATTCAAGGGATCAAGATATCGTGCGAAGCTGATGCTGCTTGCAAAATTATAGAGATGATGCTATGAATGACTCTCAAAATGTACAAACCGACTCTCAAAACGCAAAATGAGAGTCGTTTTTGGGGCATTTTGAGCAAATGAAGCATTGCATGTGGAAGGGGCAGAGGTTACTGCACAGGACTTTTTTTACGAGCCAGAGGCTCGCAATACATCGACAATTATCAAGCGGGGAGTGGATGATGTGGGCACCAATCGTTATTATATAGAGTGCTGCTGGCCTTAGAGGCTGGATTTCCATTCGGTGGGAGTGGTGCCAGTGGCGGCTTTGAAGATGCGGTAGAAGGAAGCTTCGCTGGAGAACCCAGATGCCAGGCACACTTCAGTGATCTTGAGGTCGGGGTGGTTGCGCAGCAGTTCCTGTGCGTGCGCTATGCGATAGGTGTTGATAAACTGCGGGAATGAACAGTCACGCTGCGAGTTGATGCAGTTGGAAATGACGGTGCGGCTGGATCCCAGGGCTGTGGTGATGTCTGTCAGCTTCAGGTTGGGGTTGAGGAAGAGTTTATGCTCTTCGATCAACTGGCAGATGCGGTGCATGAGTTCAGCATTGTCCTCATTGCCATCCAAGGCCTCGTGGAGTTCGGCCGCAGGAGCCTCATGAACGATGACGGGTCCTTCCTTGTGAATTGCAGCTGCCAATTCATGTGCCTGATTCTTTTTCCGGTGGCGCAGCAGAATGATTGCTGTGGCCAGTCCTGCTGTCATCAAGACAATCAGCAGCCAGCCCCACAAGGGGAAACGTGAAAGGTAAGTACCGATGCCTGCCGCTTGGGCTCGTGGGCTGACGTGCAGCAGCCACGTGGCGGCAGTGGGCTTGAAGTTGTTCTGCATCGGTATGCCCCCGCCGATTATCAGGTTGCCGTCGTTGGTCATGATTCCGCATTCGATATCAATGTCGCTGATCTCGTCGGTATAGCCTAATGTCAAGCGTGCGGGAGTGGTGGCATAGTCGATGGTGAGGATATAAACGCGGGTCGCTTCAGGTTTAGTCTGTGCATGGTACTTCTTGGGGTCAGTGCCCAGCAGATAGGCCCGTTGGCTCTGGCGGTCGGCAAAGATCTGCGCGCGATACATGATTTTGCCCCACTGACATGCCATGGGTACCGGGAAATCGGTGGGCAGGAGGGAAAACTCGCCATTGGTGATGCGGGCTATCTCCGCCTGCCCCTGATTGTCCTCGACCATCATCAGGTAGGAGTAGTCGCCCTTGGACTCATTACCGATAAAGGCGCTTGCCGGTTGTCTGCTACATGATTTGAGCAGTCCCCACTCTTGCAGCAGCGGTTCACTGTAGGGCTCGCCATGCAGGCGTTCAATCACCGGATGGGGCGTATGGACTCCCTTTGAATCAACTGCAGTGAAAATGATGGCATCATCCTTGGCCGTGCGCATGATAAAGGGGGCTGCACGCGAGCAACTCACGCCTTTCACTGGCATGAAGCCGCCCTTGCCGTCATACATCTCGATGGCATCCTCGTGATACCAGTTGCCTGCTACGACAGCACGATTATCGTCGAGCGCC
>JAEEGL012012782.1_pt1 | contig 15433 bp, 15 predicted proteins | sample 9134231 | NCBI WGS metagenome assembly JAEEGL01 (sample SAMN16246548, study PRJNA631951) | gut metagenome | biome: gut microbiome; feature: rumen; material: fiber-attached | host: Bos | place: Iran: Karaj | collected 2018-10 | reverse complement strand
ATCTCTTCAAGATCTACTTTAGTATCTTCTTGCTCGATTTTCTCCTCTTGTTCTTTTGTAGAAAATGCAGGAGTAGTATCTACCTGCTCAGCAGTTACAGAACTAAAGCCAAGATCACCAAAATTCATTGACTCGTTCATATTCTACCTACTCTCCGCCTAAAAGGTCATTTAATGTTCCGCTTCCACCATTGTTGTTGTTATTGTTATCGTTTGTATTGTTATTAGTGTTACTATCTATATTTTGATCGTTATCATCTGATAAGTTAACATCTGTCATATTAGTTTCAGGGTCTGATATGTCATCTGCTAAGTATTTAATTTTATCTACCATTTCAGGACTAGTAATTGTTACTTTAATACTATCCTTATCATCTGTATCGAATCCTACAGTAGTTGGAATTGGTTTTAACTTAATATTAGTTATTTCTTGTTTTTGGTTATCTTGAATTCCTCCACCCCAACTATTGATTGAATGTATCATTTTTAGTATCATGTCTTCTTCTTTTGGCAATCCGAAGAATATTACATAAGGTACTCTTGATTCAACAGATGATCCGAATACTGGTTTACCATCTGCTGTTCTAACCTCTAATACTTTAATATTAGAGAATAATTTTGCTACTTTATTTTTATTGTCGTATTTTGCTGATGCATAAATATCAATATAGTTACCAGGTACTATTGAGTTAGAATATGTACTAAGCATATCTACTGTAATATAGTTTAATGTTTCCCCTTCTCCAACTTTCTTTGCTAGCTCATCTTCAGCGTTGTTAAGCATTGGAGTTAGTGCTGCTGAGTAGAAGAAACTACCAGCTGGAATTATCGTATCATCTTTAGCATATTGTCCAATTATTCCATTTCTATCTTTAACGATATCTCCTTTAATTGTTGCTGCAGGAATACTGATAAATGCAATCATAGATTCATCTATTCTTGTTCCTGGTTGAATTGTAACCCTAGCATATGGAATATTAACTGGGGTAGTTGCTTGGTTAACCCTTACGTTATATCCTAAAACTAGTACTGTTACTATAATTAGTGCTGCTAACGCAGTAACTGTGTTTTTGTTTTTTAAAAAATTTACAAACCTTGTTCCATTCATATTCTTAATCTCCTATACCAATCCCTTGATAGTATTTTCTAGCTTTTCGCCTACTATCATATTATATATATAAGTATAAACTAGATACTTTAAAAATACAATATTAATTGTCATTTTTAAAAGCACTTAACAACAAAAAAAGAAGAGGTTTACTCTTCTTTATTATTTATCACTTTGAACAACGTTTCCGCTATCATATTTGTATTCTGGAGCTGTAACATCTTCAGAAATTTGGTTTATTTCTTCTTTCATCTTAGTACTTGTAATTTTAACTGCAAGTTTTTCACTTAATTCAACGTCAGATACTGCAGTTGGAACAGGTGTTAATACAAAGCTAGTAGTATTGATAATTCCTTCTTCAGTTTGAGCACCACCCCAGTTATTAATTGCATGAATTTGCTTTAATAACATATCTTCTTCATCTTTTAATCCAAAGAAGATTACATATGGAACTCTCTTTACATTAGGATTTTCAAATACATTTTCACCACTTGATGTCTTAACAGCAAGTACTCTTATGTTTTCAAATAATTTTGCAACTTGCGTTTTATGGTCAAATTGTACAGATGCATAAATGTCAATATATTGTCCAGGTTTAATTGAGTTTGAGAAACTACTTAACATATTAACTGTAATATAATTAAGTTTTTCACCCTTCTCTAGTTTATATAATGAAGCATCTGGTAAGTTGTCTTGAACAACTATTGCATCTCTATAGATTAAGCTTCCTTTTGGTATTACTGTATTAACTCTAGTATAGTATTTTATTTTTCCATTTGGATCAACAACTTGATCTACACTTGTTACTATATTTCCAACAAGAGCGCTTCTAGGAATACGAACCTTATCTAACATACCTTCAGTTATTTCAGTTTTTGCAGGTATTGTGTCTCTTGCATATGGAACAGTTTCCATTGAAACTGCACTATAAACTCTTATATTATATCCAATTATTAAAACAGCAACGATAATTACTGAAGCAATAATTGTAATAACATTCTTATTTTGTAAAAATCCGTTCTTATTTTTCATATCTATTCTCCTATACCAATCCCTATACTAACTCTATTTTATCTATAATTAAGTATAAACTAGAAAAATAAAAATATCAATATTCTCTTCTAAATAATTTTATATATACACTTATTGTCATATTCAAAAATAATTGAATTATTAATATTATTATGGTAATATTCTTCTCGAGGTGTATTATGAAATATATAAAATATTTAGTATTAGTAATTGGAATTTTATTCTTATTTACCGGGTGTGATAGTTCAAGTAATCTTAAAGATTTATCTTATAAAGAATTAGATAGTAAACTTGAGAATAAAGAAACATTCTTCTTTGTAGTTACTCAAGATGGTTGTTCACATTGTGAGAGTTTTGTACCTGTGCTAGAAAAAGTACTAAAGGAACAAAATGTAGTTGGTTACAATTTAAACTTAACAAATATGTCTAAAGAGGAAGATGAAAAATTTTCAAAAATATTTGAAGTTGATGGAACTCCTACAACAATATTTATTAAAGATGGACAAGAAGTATCACTACTACAAAGAATAAATGGTGAAGCTGACGAAGAAAGAATTATCCAAAAACTTAAGAATAATGATTATATAAAATAAAAAGTGTAATTGATATTACACTTTTTTTATTTACCTTTTGCTGCTTTAAACATTCTTCTCCATATTTTATTTCCAGAATAATTTAAAAGTCCTTCTTTGTATATTCTAATTCCATATCTATATGCTACCAATATGAATATTACAGCTACAACTATAGATATTATTGAATCTATTACAGTTATCTGACCACCTATCAACAAGGTTGGGGATAAAAATGGTGACACTAATGGGAAGTAACTCAATATTCTTATGAACAAGCTTCCTTCAAATAGTGATGACATAATAGCTAAATAGAAACTTGCCATGCTTATCATCATTATTGGAGTTTGCACCTGTTGATAATCTTCTAAGTTTGTACTCATTGATGCTAAAACTGCTGCTAAGAAGGAATATGTAAAGAATGATAATACTAATAAAACTAATGTTATCGGAATTACATATGATAGTTTTGACATTATTCCTGAATTTGCAATAGTAGTCATTACTTCTCCATATATTCCACTAGAATTGCTTGCTATCTCTTCTACTGATACGCTCATTCCAAACGAAGATCTAATTAGTCCACCTATCAATCCGTATACTCCTAATAATACTGATTGGACAAATAGAAATAAATTATCCGCAATTATGTGGGAAAACAAATGAGTTTTACTAGAAACGTTAGATATTATGATTTCCATACTTCTAGTTGTTTTTTCTTCGTTGATTTCTCCACCAATTATTTGTGTTAAGAAAGTAACCATAAGAAATACTGGTAAAAGTAAAATTGGAAATAAAACTCCAGCTAACTGATTTGCAGTTTCTTCTTCACTGCTCTTTGAAACATCAAGTATTATTCTTGTTATTTCAGGATCTTTATTAATTTGACCTAACAATTCTTCATCTATGTTACTTCTTTCCATTGCTACTTGGACTTTAGAAGCATTTATCGATTGCGATATATATTGAAATTCAGTAGAACTTATAAAGTCTTTACTGATTACTTGTGCCTTTATAAAATTCTGTTCATCATTGTCAAAAACAACAAGTATATCTTTACTTTCTTCTAAATCTTTCTTAACTTCATCTACTGACTTATCACTTAATATTACATCTACAGAATTAGTTGGCTCAATAAGAATATTTTTCATCTTGTTATAGTTCTCTTTAAAATAATTGTAAGTCACATTTGTATTATCAACTATAACTATATTATAGTTTTCAGTAAAATCTCCACCAAAGGCTTTTACAATACTATCCAAATTAGTAACAACTAAAATAATTAATAAAAGTATTATATTGGTAATTAAGAAAGATTTACTTTTTAACTTTTTCTTAATTGAATAAGAAGTTAAATACAAAAATTTCTTCATCATTTTGCCTCACCTACTTTCGATATAAATATCTCATTAAGTGTTGCCTCTTCTACAACAAATTTTGTTACTTCATATTTAGATATTGCTTTGAATAATTTTGATACGACGTCATCGCTTTCTATTTTAATTACGTAACCTTCATTGTTCTTTTTAATATCTAACACACCATCTATTTTCTTAATATCTTCGGTATCGATATTTCCTTTAACGAATACATCCTTTTTCCTGTATTCCTTTTTTATGTCACTTAGATATCCTTCAAGAATGCTTTTACCTTTAACAAGAATAACTAACTTTTCACAAAACTCCTCGATATGTTCCATTTGATGTGAAGAAAAAATTATAATAGTTCCCTTTTTTTGCAAATCTCTAATATATTCTTTAAACTTTGCAACATTAATAGGATCAAGTCCCGTAAATGGTTCATCTAATATTAATAGTTTTGGATTATTTATAATTGCAGAAATAAACTGTATTTTTTGCTGATTACCTTTTGATAATTCTTTTATCTTTTTATTTTTATAATCGAAAACATCAAACTCTTTAAGTAGAAAATCAATTCTTTTATTTAGTTCATCTTCATTTATACTTTTAAGTGCACCATAAAATTTCAATTGTTCATTGACTGTAAGTTTTGTTTGTAAACTTCTTTCCTCTGTCAAAAATCCAATTGAATCAGTTACATCATAATTAATTTTTTTACCATTTAAAGTAACAGTACCACTATCTGGAGAAAGCAATCCCATAATGATTCTAAACGTCGTAGTTTTACCTGCACCATTTTCTCCAAGTAAGCCAAAAATTTCTCCTTCCTTTACAGAAAAAGATAATCCATTTACTGCACATACTTTATCATAATATTTAACGATATTATCTACTTTTAACATATCTCACCTATTAATCTTTTCTAAATACAATTATAGTCTATATCATTTAATAAATAAACGAAATAATATTTTTATGCACAAAAAAACCTTATTTTTCAATAAGGTATTTTACATAATGGTGGAGCATAGCGGGATCGAACCGCTGACCTCCACGGTGCAAACGTGGCGCTCTCCCAGCTGAGCTAATGCCCCAAATCAATTGGACAACATTAATACTATCATTTTCTTATAATGTTGTCAATTGTTTTTACATCTTTTTTTCAATTTCTTATTTGCCTTAAGAAAGACTATTTAGTTTGTTAAAGCACTCTTTGAACTTAGCTACAAATACATCAATCTCTTCCTTTGTAGTTAGATGAGATATACTTACTCGAATACTAGTAGAAGCTTTAACTCTATCATTTGTCAAAGCCATTACACTTCTAGAATAATCATTTGTAGAGCATGCTGTTCTTGTTGAAATATAAATATCGTATTCTTCTAAAGCATGCTGCATAGTTTCTGGTTTAATACTATTTAAACTTATATTTATTATATGTGGTATACATTTACTATTACTATTTATTACTACTCCATTTATGGATAAAAGTTGTTCTTTTAAATACTTATTTAATTCTAAGACCTTGGAATAATTATCGTTATAGTTTTCTAGAACTAATCTTAAAGCCTTAGCTGTTGATACGATTAAAGGAAGTGCAGGAGTTCCTGCTCTATAAATGGTTGTACTCTTTCCACCATGTATTAGTGGTTCGATTCTAATATTTTCCTTTTTTATTAATATCCCTATACCCTTTAATCCATAAAATTTATGAGCTGACATAGATGCTAAATCAATATCAGTAAAATCTATAGAATCTTTTCCAATACTTTGAGTTGCATCGACGTGAAAGAAACATTTTGGATGTTCTTTTACTATTTTTGCTATCTCTTCTACTGGTTGTCTAATACCAATTTCACTATTTACGCTTGCTATTGTGACAAGTATAGTTTCATCGGTAATCAAATTTCTTAAATCATCTAATGAAACAATTCCATTTTCATCAGTTTTTACTATATCGATAATGAATCCTTGTTTCTTTAAAAATTCAAGTGGTTCATAGATAGATGAATGCTCAAAATCAGTTGTAATAATTCTATTACCTCTATTTTTAAAGGTATATGCAATTGATTTAATTGCAGTATTATTCGATTCTGTAGCACCACTGGTATAAATGATTTCGCTTTCTTTTACTTTTAATAATTCTGATATTTTTTTCGTAGAGGCTTCTATTAGTTTTTTAGATTCTACACCAAGCTTGTGCATAGAATTTGGATTAGCAAAATACTCTTCTGCGGATTTAGAAAAAGAGGCTAAAACCTCTTTATTTACATTTGTAGTTGCTGAATAATCAAGATATATCATCTATTTTAATACTTCTCTTTCTTCAATTCCTTTTGTTAATAAACCACAACTAGGATCACTTACTATTGTATCTCTAATACCATCCATAGATAATAGTACTTTAACAATTGTTGGTATTAAGAATAATAATATAGCAGCAATAACACGTTTAGATACTTTACTAATAGCCTTTCTCATAGCTTCATCTCTTCCACCAGGTGGTTCCATTCCCATAGTTGCTGTAAAGAAATCAACAGCTATCATAAGTACTAATACTGCTGGTGCTAAGATTCTAAAATAACCTAAAACTTCATCTATTAACTCCAACGCTTCTTCTGTAAATATTCCATTACAATCACTACCTGTTTGACTTCCTGACACTACTTGTGGATCATCAAAAACCTTTCTCGTTTCGGCATTAACAGGTTTTGGTAAAACAATTACGCCTAGAAGCATTACAATCATTGTTACTAATATAAATTTATTTTTCATAAATCCCTCCACGATACAAATCAATTATATCAAATAAAAATAAAAATTAGTATAGTATAGTGTAAAAAATAAAAAACCTTGATTTCTCAAGGTATTTATCATAATGGTGACCAGTATGGAATTCGAATCCATGAATGCCGCCGTGAAAGGGCGGTGTGTTAAGCCACTTCACCAACTGGCCAAAATAAATGGCGCCCCAACTAGGACTTGAACCTAGGACCCCTTGATTAACAGTCAAGTGCTCTAACCAGCTGAGCTATTGAGGCAAAAAATGGTGGGCCTGGGAGGACTTGAACCTCCGACCTCACGCTTATCAGGCGTGCGCTCTAACCACCTGAGCTACAAGCCCAAATACATTATTAGGCTTTTAATCCAGCCGACTTCATAAGTATATAATATATTGTCTAATAATGCAAGTTATTTTTACGATTTTTCGTTAAAATTCTATGTTAAAATCGTTTATTTGGCCTATATTGCTATATTCTAGGCTAATAATGAGTTCATTTAGCTCATTTGTCTTCTTTACTAGATTAGTTAAATTTAGATCTATTTTACTAATTTTATTGTTTTTTAAGGTTAAAACAATACCATTATTTAGCTCTTTATCTTCTACGTATATGTTTGCTGAAACATCCTTTGGCAACACATTTAAAAGTTTCTCATTCTTTATAGAATATCTTACTATATTTTCTTCGTCTGATATCTTATCAGCATTTGCAATTACAAAATATAATAGATCATTATCGAAATAATTTAATAGCACATATGGAAAATCAGTAGTTTGCCATTCATTTTCCACTTTAACTTTTACCATGTTGTTTCTTGCTTGATATTCAAAACTTTCATTATCAACTGATACTTTTAAATCGTATTTATAATCAAATCTATTTCCGACTATTTTAACATTTTTTCCTGCTGTTACGTTAAAGTCCAATTGATAATTATTTAATCTTAAAAATGAAAATCTATTATATAAAGAGTTTTCATCTTGTATATCTTCCTCTGTAGGAGTTACAGTTTGTGTTTGAACAGGATTTTGTTGTTCATTATTATTAATAGTATTATTATTGGCATTTTTATTAGTGGTATTTCCACCCGTTGTTCTCACAAGTAATATCAATATTACGAAAATAGCACCAAAAAATATCAAAAAGAATCTGGCTTTGTACTTTTCGTCAGATAACATATCAGATAATTTAAAACCATTATCGTAATTCATAAAACAACCCTACTCTTTCTCGAATCTTTTGCCTAATAATTCGTTTTTATTTATACCATTTAAAAATGCAGATACTTCCATACATTTTTTCCCTTCTGGTTTAATTTCTTTTAATACAATTTCACCATCACTAGTTTTAACACCAATTCCATCTTTATAAAGATTTATTATTTCTCCTGGTGTACCTTCTTTTTTAGAATTTCCAATTGTAGCTCTATAAAATTTTACTATTTTTCCATCTAACATAGAATATGAACTTGGAAATGGTGATAGTCCTCTTATTTTGTTGTGAACATTAATAGTTGTATCATTAAAGTCTACTAGTTCATCCTCTCTTTTAATTACATATCCGAATGTTGCTTCATCATCATTTTGCTTAACTCTATTATTAGTTCCATCTAATATACTTGGCATTGTTTTTAATAACAATTCTCTACCCATAACAGAAAGCTTATCATGAAGTTCACCTACTGTCATATCAGGAGTAATTTCTATTTCTTCTGTCGAAATAATATCACCAGTATCCATTCCAACATCCATATACATAATAGTTATTCCTGTCTTTGTTTCACCATTGATAATTGCTCTATGAATTGGTGCTCCACCTCTATATTTTGGAAGTAATGAAGCATGAACATTTATGCATCCATATTTAGGGCAATCTAGTATTTCTTTTGGAATGATTTGACCATAGGCACAAGTAACTATTATGTCAGGATTCAAATCAATAACTTCTTGAAACTCTTTTCTAATTTTTTCTGGTTGAATAACTTTAATATTATTTTCTATTGCGACTTTCTTAATTGGAGAATACGTTAATTCTTGTTTTCTACCAACTTCTTTATCTGGTTGAGTAACTACTCCTATTACATCATAGTTTTCAATTAACCCTTTTAGTATTGGAACTGAAAAATCTGGAGTTCCCATAAATACTACTTTTGTCATTATTATCACCTACTTGATTATTTTAAATGTCTTTTAATAATTCCCAAATTTTAACCATAGCAAAAGTATCTAATTCACAATACTTAAGTAGTGATTTTCTCATTTCTATCTTTTTATATTCATCTAGTTTTGATAGATTCTTGAAAGCATTCATTGCCTCAGCTCCATTATGTACATTTTCTAGATTGTGATAGTTTAATAATTCGTCATTTGGGAATAACGCAGGTAAAACATATTTTATGGAATAAGATCCCTGCATTTTTTTATTATAATACCATCTTTCCTTAAACGGAATCATTAAATCTTTAATATTATCGTGAATTTTCATTAGGTGCTCACTTAAATCTGGAAATTGTTTTGCTAAATCTTTTATAACCATTTTTTCAAAAGACATGTTATATGCAAGCACACATACATCGTCTGGTATTTCTTTAACTAGACTTTCAGCTAGTTTTCTTCTTGGATCAACACCATCTCTAGATAAAAACTCTCTATGGTTAAGCTTACAATTTGTATTTAAAAAATAATGCAATGAATACTGAAAAGGTATTTGTTGATATGGAGAAGTATTGTCATATTTAGGAATAGCATCTTGAAAAGTTTCAAAATCTAAGAAATATATTGGATATTTTATTTCTTCCATAAATTCCCTAATCTTCTCTTTATCAATTTTTGCTTTTTTATTATTTAATTCAAATTCAATTTGTTCTTTAGAGTTATCATCTATATCAGATTTCAATAACTCCTCAAAAGAAATGAAACCATCGTTATAATAACTAAGTTTTTTATCCATTTTAATTCTTTTTATATTAAAGATGTTTGGCTTTGGTAACTTTTTAGTACAGTAACCAACAAATGGACATTCATATGGTGAAAAACACTTCTTATCAATTTTTTCTTCTTGTTCTTCTTTAGCTAAGTATTTCTCAATTTCATCTATAGTCTTCTCTATATTCTTAACTCTAGCTTTTACTTCCTTTGTAATATCTACTGCTTTAAATAGTTTGTCCAATTCCAAATCACCATTTTTTACATAGGTATTATCAATATGTAATACAAAGCATTTGTTAACTTTTAATCCTAAATTTGTCAAAACGTAATATTGATAAGTAACATCATCAATATATATATCTAATAATTCGGTAGAACTTTTTACTTCGTAAATTTGATACTTATCTTTATCTTTCTTTAATAAATCTACACTACAAAAATTACCATCATGATTAAATGAAGCTTCGGTAACAACTACGCTTTCATTCTTAAGTGCTTCTTCAGTATTTTTAAGCATGCTATTTAGGTTTTCATCATATTCAATATTAATATGTTCACCAAAATACTTCTTGGCAACTTCTCCAACCTCTTTACCATTTTCTAATACGCTATCAATACCTGAACCATTCTTTAATTCGTGTTTATTTTTATCAAGCCATAGTTTCTTTTTGCATATAAGTCCACTACAATATTTAGATTTTGATAAGTTCATTAATATCATCTACCTTTAATTATATTATATCGTAGAAAACAAAAAAGATTTTATTTTTTGATAAAATCTTTTATTTTTTTTCCTTTTTCATAACCTTCGTGATATAACTCATCAAGTTTTTTATAGTCTTTTGTAAGGGTTTTCATTCCACTCGTTGTATCAGGTGCAATTATCAATATATTTCCTTTAGGTAGATATTTTTTGATAATCGTATCTAACTTATTATTATATAACTCGCATCTTTTTTGTAATACTTCTGTGAATTCTTTATAATTCTTTTTAAGATTCCTATAAATTAATGTTCTTTTACCATCCTTTTTTCTAAAATCGATTGGCCTAGTAAGAATTATTATTATTTTATCACATTTGTTTTCAATACACTTCTCTATAGGTATCGGATCAGATATTGATCCATCAAAGTACTCTTTATTACCATGCTTATATGCTTTGTTAAAAATAGGCAAAGTACTAGAAGCTGCACAAACCCAATAGTCGTCTTTCTTAATATCTTTCTTTGTAAAATACTCGGTTTTTCCTGTTTTTGCATTAGTCGCAACTACTAACAAATCGCTTTTACTTTTTTTAAACGTATCGTAATCAAATGGTAAATCACCATCTTCTTTACACAAATCATTATATATATAATCTAAACCAACATAATTACGATCTTTAAGATAATTTCTAAAGCTCATATACTCTTTTCTTTTACTGAATTGCATATAAGATTTGTAATTTCTTGCACTTTGATTAGACATGTAAGTTATTACATTTCCGCTTCCTGCTGATATTCCAACTAAAAAATCTATATATATTTTTTTATCTATAAGATAGTCAAAAACTCCGGCACCAAATATATCTCTTAATCCACCACCAACATCTATTATTCCAACTTTCATAATTAACTCCTATTGATTCTTAATATTAGTTTTATTGAATACTATGACTGAAACAATTATAAATGCTGCTACAGTTATAATATCTATTGATAATGGGAGAATAATATTTGTTAATCCTTTTCCTAAAGTTAAATAAGATGATAGATTCCAACACATAGATGGAGTTATCTTTGAAAGGAATGTTTCTTTCATTGATAAAACTAAATTAACTATATTACCTCCAAAGTATAATCCAATTCCACATAATATTCCTAGTGAATCATTTTTAGTTACAGTACTTGCAAAGAATGATGCTGATAAAATTATTAAATAACATGGAATAACTTTTAATGTATTAACGATTAATACTACTAATAAGTTTGACTCTACTGCTTTTCCTAGTGAATAGTTATATTGTACTACTGGCATAAATAGCTCTTTAGCATTGCCAAATATCATTTCGCAAATTATGTGCACTATGTCATAGAAAACTAATGATATTATGAATATTATTAATGAAGCAAATAGTTTGCTGAATAATATTTTAGCTCTACTATGTGGTCTAACTAACAATTGTTTTATAGTTCCTTTACTAAACTCTTTAGATACTATAGTTCCACTTATAAGTGAAATGATAATAATAACAAAAAATGCCACTCCAGATAAATTAGCTACATTATTTAATGAACCAAACTCTGAATAATATATTTTATTATTATACATATACTCATATTTGAAATAGTTTTCTTTAATAGTAAGATAGTTTTCTAATTCTTCCTTGTTTAAATATGATTTCTCATCATGATTACTTGAGCTATATAAAAATCTATAATTTCTATAACTTTCAACAACTTCCATTGGTGCACTGTCATCTGGTGATATATTGTTTTCTAATAAATATTTGTTTATCTCTATATTTGATTTAATTTCTTCTGTATTTATATTTTCAATTATTAAAGGAGTTTCTCCTAATGTTTCGAGTTTCTTTGTATCTTCTTCTATTTCTTTTTTTAGGAAATGTTTCCAATCATTATTTTTTATCTCATCTATTATTTTTTTATGTTCTTCACTACACTCTTTGTACTTTTCTTCATTATTATCTATTTTACTTTCAATTTCGCATCTAATTGATTCTTGAGCATATTGATTAATATAATTCTTTTTATATTTTTCATTAAATTGTTTTTGATCTTTCAAAACTTCAATTTCAGTTTTCAAGTCGATATAATAATTTTTCTCATCTGGATTTTTTACATCATAACTTCCTAACACACTTTCAAGTGTACTAATTTGAAAATCTTCATTCAACAAATCTATATTGTTTAATATGAGGTTAAGTATTCCTCCAAGTCCAGTAATTACAACTATTATTATTCCTACAATGTAAATGCTTTTTTGGTGGAATATTTTTATTAATTCATTCTTAATTAAATTAATCAATTTTATTACCTCCAGTCTTTGTTAAGAAAGCTTCTTCTAGTGACATATTTCTAGCTGTAACTTCATATACTTTGATGTTGTTTTCAATCATCTTTTCAATCATTGCAGGAATATCATTTTTCTCGATTTTAAATTTAACCCTTTTTTCTCCTATAACATCGTAGTTGTCGATTACTTTATTTAATAGATTAATATCGTTTACTTCAAAAATATATTCAGATTCCTTTGTTTTTCTGAAATCTTTCATCTTCTTTTGATCGATTACTTCACCATTTCTAATAATGCAAACATCAGAACAGAAATTTTGAAGTTCCATTAAGTTATGGCTTGATATTAATATTGCTATTTTTCTACTTCTAGCCAAATCTTTTAAAATATCTCTTAACTCTTTAATCCCTTCAGGATCCAATCCATTTGTAGGCTCATCTAGTATTAATAAATTTGGATCATTAAGAAGTGCGGCTGCAATACCAAGTCTTTGTCTCATACCCAAACTATACTTACTTACCTTGTCGTTTATTCTATTTTCTAGTCCTACAAGTTTTACTAATTCATCTATTTTTTCTTTAGAAACATTTTCGTACATGTTAGCAATTAACTCAAGGTTTTTTCTACCAGATAAATACATGTACAAATCTGGATTTTCTACAATTGCTCCAACTTTTTCTATTGCCTTAGTAAAATCTTTCACAAGGTCATATCCATTAATAAAAACTTCACCACTGTCTAGTGATTGAAGTCCTAAAATAACTTTAATAGTAGTAGTTTTTCCAGCTCCATTTGGACCGATGAAACCTAATATCTCACCTTCATTTATACTGAGTGAAACATTCTTTAGAACTTGTTTTTTCCCAAAAGATTTATTAATCTTTTTTACCTCTAAAATACTCATAACACACCTCTTATTCATTATATCATTTTTTATGGGTTTTTCTTTTTTATTTTTTGTCTTCCCTTATTCAACTCAGTACTAGCTTCCTTTACTTTGCTACTAGTCATACTTTCATATTTAGTCAATCCATTTGAAATAGTTTCTTTTACATTTTCTTCAGGAATATTTAACATTTCTGATATTTCATGTGGAGTAAAAAACTTTTCCTCCACCATACCAAAAGCTAATGATAATACGATTGATTCTTCATGTGGAAATCCTTTAATTACTGATTCAACTCCCATCCTTTTTAAATCTTTCATTGATTCTACATATTGTCTTTCATTAAACTGCCATTCTTCGCTATCATCAGTTTCGCTATATGAACCATCTAAAACCATTTGGATTTTAGGTAATATTTGATTATTAATGCACTGCATTTGTTTTTTACTTAATTCATTCAATGTTGGATTTTTTAAATCACTTCCATATCTATCAGCTAAAATACTTTTTTCGTCTTCACTTAATTCGTTAATTGCTTCATCTATTTCTTCTTCTGTATAATCACAAAAATACTCATATATATTGCGCTTTGATCTTATATTCTTTGCTCTTTTCTCTTGTTTTTCATTATATTTATTGACAATAATAGCATTTCTTATTCTTGTAGCATTGCTGTTATTTCTAAGTTCAACTAATGCTTTTCTTTCGACAATTCTTACATAATCAGGATTAACATTTAGTATTTTGGCAACCTCATCAAATGACCTAGGTTTTCCATCTTCTAATCCATATCTACATGAAATTATATCTTTTTCTTTTTTAGTTAATCTGATGCTAATTAAAGCTTTAAACATCTCATCTCTACCAATATCATTTAGTCCCATATGAAAGTTCCTTTCCTATATATTCTATTATTTTAATACATTTATCGTATAATAACAAAAAAAACTGAAACGAATTTCAGTTTTTTTATTATTTTATTCAATTTCGATGTATTTTTTCTTAGGTTCGTTATGAACTATTTCTTTCTTTGGAATACATATCTTTAATGATCCATTGTTGAAAGAAGCTTTAATATCATCTTCTTTTATTTCTTCACCAACATAGAAGCTACGTTGACATTCACCATAATATCTTTCTTTTCTAAGGATTCTACCATTTTCTTCCTTGTTTTCTTTTTCTTCATTAGTTTTAGCACTTATTGTAAGGTATCCATTATCCACACTTACCTTAATATTTTCTTTGTCATATCCAGGTAAATCTGTTACTAATTCGTAACTATTTTTATGCTCTCTAATGTCTGTCTTCATTACTTCATTCTTAGCTGGTTTAAAATTGAAGAAATCCTCATCAAAAATATCATCTAGCAAGTCATAACTATTTTTTCTTGGTACTAACATCATATATATCATCTTCCTTTCAATGTGGTTACTATAAGAATCACAAATATAATTTTAATACCATAGTAATTTCTTACTACAATTTAATACTAGCACTTAAATTAGCAGTTGTCAAGTGTGAGTGCTAATTTTTAAAAAAAAATAAAAAGCTCTATTTAGAGCCTTTCTTTTTACCATTAATTTTGTCCTTATTTTCATTATAAACTTTAGTATAATAATCTATCCATAATTTCAATACATTTTCTTTTGAATAGTATTCACTTATAAATTTTGAATCTTCCTGGCATTCTTTATATAACTTTTTGTCATTCTTTAATTTTTCAATTATTTTGACAAATTCATTGTTATCT